>ULOZ01000221.1_pt1 | contig 115299 bp, 137 predicted proteins | sample 1953031 | NCBI WGS metagenome assembly ULOZ01 (sample SAMEA4835616, study PRJEB28245) | human gut metagenome | biome: gut microbiome; material: fecal sample | place: Denmark | collected 2008
CATGTTATTAATTTGTCAAAGGTTCGTTGTTTTTGTCGTTCTTAGCGACAACTTCTAAAGGATACCACTTTGTCTCGTCTTTGTCAAGAACTTTTTTCATTTCTTTTTGACGATTCAATTTTTATTGATTCCTTTTTTGTGCTGTCGTATCAGCGACAGCTTGCTTATAATATCACTCTGAAATCTGAAAGTCAACCCTATTTTTCATTTTTTTACAATTTTTTCTGTGGTTCTTTTTCAGCTCCATTTTTCATCTGTGTTTAGAATATTTTCGCAATCATACGATCCGCAAGTGGCTGCAACAAATTGTGCGAATCTATAAAGGATAACACCACATTATCTTGTATCTGCTGCATCAATACATTGCCTGCGGAGGTTCCCACGACATAATGCAGGATGATAAATACCATCCATATATACACTAACACCTGTGCCCCACCAAACACAGCTCCCATCACCCGGTTCAAGCCGCCAAGAGATGCCATGCGAAGCGCAAGGGACAATAACATATATAATAGGAATAACAACAGACTGATGACGAGGAACGTCAGCACATAGATGCCTGCCCGCACAATCATTTTTGCCAAGCATCCCGCTACATATTGATAAAAGGAGCGCGCTGCATAATCTGCTACATTCGCAGATGCATTTTGCAGGATCGTTTCTCTTGCATCTTCCGGCATGGAGATCTGATATAGCATATCTGCCTGTTGATTTTCACTTAGTTGTGTGTCAAGTGCTGCATTAACCATGTCATCTGTAACTGTGATGCCATATTGCCCCACGGATGCCTCTAACTGATTTTTCACCTGCTGTCTTGCTGTTTCCTCCATCTGTGATGCAATGGATGCCTGCAGCTTGTCATCCAGTGTCGTGTATGAAATTACCCAATTTGCAATCAACGGTGCCAGAACGTATGACAGCACAACAGAGAGGATCGTGATCAGCAATTTAAAGACTGACCGCAGAAATCCTCTCCGAAATCCTATAAACATACCTGTCAGGATTGCAAGTATTACAATATATACCATATTTAAATTCTACCCTATGTTCTTATTGTGCGTCACCCGATGTAGCTGCATTTGCTGGCGTTGCAACCGGAGTATCTGATTTTGTCTTTGTGTTGCTGTTCCCTCTCTGTGAGCCTTCTGATAATGCATTCTTCAATTTGATTACCTGCGTTTCATTTTCATATACAACCACATATTCGAGACGTTTTCCACTTGGCACCACACTTCGAATCCGACTCTTTAATTCGCCTTCAAATTTAACAGAGCCATTCTTCCGGAAAATAGCGCAGTCGTTTCCACCTGTTACAATAATCTCATCTTTTCCTGCGAAAATATTATCATAGTCAAAGGATAACGATTTTGAAAACATCTCTTTTCCCCGCAGATTATAGGCATGCAGGGTGTAAAGCGCATCCGTATTTTCATTTGTATTTTTCTGGATCACGCCAATATAATCGTCTCCGTAAAAAATACTCCGAATCTCATCATTGAAGACAATATGCTTTTTTAAAACCGGTTTTTCCTTCATCGTATAGATTTCGATTGCCTTTGTACCAAATGCAACAACGGTATCGTTATCTACAAACTGCACCTTGGAAAATACCTGATCCGAGAAGGAATAACTTCCAACCAGACGGTCTGCATTACTATTCTGTCCAACCTCACCAAAATTATAGGCTGCCAGTGTATTTTCCATGACCATGTTTCCTACATTCATGTAGCTTGTAAACAGCTTCTCTCCATTGTCTGAAATCGAAATATCTAACGGATATCCACTCTTATCAATACTCGTCTGGATCTCATATACAATTTCACCTTTGCGGGTATACAGATTTACATAGTTGGTCTTTTCGCTTTCCAATACAACCGCAAATGCACCCTGATCGCCGACATCAATATCGCAGACCGGATACTGCATCGTCTGGCTGCTTACCTCGCCGGATGTGCTGAATACGCAGACTGTATTGCCGTTCATATCTGCAACCACCGCATAATCCCCACTTGCCACCGCAACCGGGACCTTCATATTGATACCTGTCGTCCAGACAGTTTCTCCCTTAGCATTGATATAGGAAACTCCATCTGGCGTATATTTGAGCAGATTGTCACTGAATCGGATATAGCTTGCTGTATTCGAATAATCAGTCTGGTTACTCTCAACAACCTTATACCCCTTATATTCCCAGCGTGTGCCTATCACATACGCAACCGCTGCAAACACAAGCACAATCAAGATTCCAATCTTCCACGCACGATGTTTTTTATGTTCGCTCTCTAACTGCTCTGCATTTCTTTTTCCCGCAATTTCCGAACCACCGGCATCAATTATTTTTTCATTTGTAGCTTCTTCTTTTTTTCTCATTGCATTTCCTCTATACTAATATATAACTCCACAATCCAATAAAGTATAGCACATTTACTGGAGGTTTGGTAGGAGTATTTTCTGTCCAACAAAGATGTTGTCATCGATTCCAATGTCATTTGCCTCAGCGATTTTCGCCGCCAGATCGGCGTCCCCATACCGTGTAAATGCAATGGAGCTTAGTGAATCCCCCTCCTGAATAATATAATACTGATCCTGCTCTGCCGCTACTGGCAATATCGTTTCCGTTGTCACAGATTCCGTCTCAGCAGGTTCTGCAGAAGTCTCCGTGGTAACTGTTTTATCCGATTGTGCTGGATCAACCGCAGTTCCTTCCGTTGTGTCTGTGCTCGCAGCTGCATCATTTCCAGTTGCCACTGGCAGCTCTGTCGTCGCCATCGCTTCTACATAATCCGTATCCACTGTCGTATCCGCCGTGACCTCCAGCCGGTTGATTGATACTTCCATCTGCTTCATCTTGTCGTAATTGCTCACAATTGTGATTCCCATCGCCAGGAGTGCGAGTACGACAAAAGAACTTGCAATATACACAAATCCGACTCCGGTATCTTTGTTTTCCGGCAGATCTTTGTTTTTGCGGCGGAATTGTCGCACGATTTCTTCATCTTTTCTCTGAATCTCGGACTGTTCCAAGGGGGCATCCCCCTTTTGTTTCATGATATAGTTTTGCATTGCCTCATTTTTCTCATAGTAAATGTAATAGCCCTTCTGTTTTACAAGCTGTCCATGTTCATACATATAAAATGCATCTTCTGATTCAAGTGAATCGGTGATAAATAACACCTTGTCCTTTCCTGGGAAATTCTCCACATGCATCTTCTCGATTTTATCATTGATCGCCGTTGAGAATCCCATACGCGACAGAAACCATCCCATCACGGATAGTCCCGGGAAAAACTGTTTGACCTGATCATAGATTTCGGTCCAGATCTCCTGTGTAAATTCACTCTCATCCATATCAAATTCGATATTCTGTGCATCAACCGCACCACTGATAAAAATCACATCTCCTGCATCTGATTTCTTGCTTTCGCCAAGTAAAATAGCACCTCTCGCCTGCGTGCTGCCTGGTCTTGCAATATAGTTCAGATATGTAACAACATAATCTTCCATATAGATGCGCTTATGTCCATCCGGCGATCCGATCTGTCTTATGTTTTTCGGCAGGCGCAGGTTCACGCTTACCTCGTGCTCATTTTTTTCGTTTGATTCCTGCTTGTCTTTTTCCTTGTCCTTATCATAGATAACTTCAATCATGCTATGCTACGCCTCCATAATTCGTTTTATAGAATATAGCATCAGCGTCTTTTTCTGTGCTTCGAAACCTGTCGCCTGAATCTGGCTTTCCACCGCAACTTATTTCAACAACATGTATTCTGCGACAGAAAAGGAAACAGATTGCAGCTTTGTTTATTTTTCTAACAACTTGTTAATACTTTCTGCATAGAGTATAGAAGGAGCAAACGTGGCCGAGGTGTTTATGAAGGAAATCGCAGAACGCAGAAATGGGATTCAATATTTCGATGTTGCGCAGGGTTATGCCCATATCGAGCTTGGAAAATGTATTCTGGAATATTTACAGGATGTTGAAATCGAACAATACACCCCGATTATTTTATGTATTGGAACCGACCGCGCCACAGGCGATTGTCTCGGTCCGCTTGTCGGCGAACAGCTCTTAAATTACAGTGAAACGTTTCATGTAATGGGCTGTCTGTCTGCGCCCGTCCATGCCCTGAATATCCATGACGCCTTGCACGATATCCGAAACAATTATGAAAATCCATTTGTTATCGCAGTCGATGCTTCGCTTGGAAGCAGCTCCCACGTCGGACTTGTCACGATCAACGACGGTCCTATCCTGCCCGGAAAAGGTGTAAAAAAGAAATTGCCGGCAATCGGAGATCTCTCCATTACCGGCATTGTAAACGTGTCTGGTGGACATCCGGGTCTTTTGCAATCCACCCGTCTGTACACAGTCATGCAGCTCGCAGACTGCATTGCGAACGCACTCAAATATTCGATTCGTTATCTGGACGCCTTCTGACCTTTGTAAACTGCAATCGCTTCCGAAACCGTATCCGCCTGTCCCTCCTGCATGATCGCAATCAAATCTTCCAGCTTATCCTGTCTGCACAAATCTTCACCAAGAATGGCAGCGTATTTATTCGCGATCAAAAGTGTCTGATCCGAAAAGCGTTTTTCCTCCGCAGCAATTTCATTTTCCATGTTTGCTTTTTCTTCCTTCATTGCCTCCAATGCCGGAAGTCTGCGGTTATTGATTTCCTCTGTGATCATGGATGTCGTCTCTTCCTCGAACGACCGGAGTGCTTCCTGCTTCTCCTTACCAATCGCATCTGCCTCTGCATCCAGATTATCCATCTTCTCATCATAGGCATCCAGATTATACTGGCTGTCATCATGATCTTTGTTGATGGAATGACGGATAGCATTTGCCTGCTTCTTGTTCGCGATCATCTTGTCACGGATACTCCGTGCCTGTGTCATCGCATCCATATGCTTCAGCTTCGTCTTACTGTAAATTGCAAAATAGATCAGTAATAATACGATCAGCGTTCCTGCCGCTATCAGCGCACACCAGAACGCAACATTGATATCTTTCTTTGTATCGAGTACAAGTTTTTTCACCAGAAATGTCACAAGTCCCGGAATGCCACCGAACCCGATTATAAATGTCAGAAGCTTCAAGCCAAACTCGCGCACATTCCGTGCATAAAACAACGCAAAGTATAATTTCTTTCCACAGAAAGATGGAAGCTTATATTTACGCAGCAACGTCTGCATCTCAACCTTAAGATCCTTATCGCTTTCCCGCAGGCTTTTCGTCTCCTCGTGATAGCGTTTGTCCATGCGCTCCTCTTTTTTCTTGTCTCGCTTGTTCGCCACCTTCTTTTTCCGTGCACGGTTATCATCAAGCCGGTCATCGTAGGTCGACTGAATGTCCTGTCGGCGCTTCTTGATCGTCGTCGCAATCTCATCCGCAATTGACTTTTCTTCTGAAGCAATGCTTCTTGACAGCTTCTTCTGCTGCTGTTTCATGCGGTCAATATTTGCCGCATATTCATCCCGTTTTATAACCTCGTCACGCGCCGCAACGATATAATCCTGTTTTTCATTAAATATATTTTCTGCCATCTTGCATACCCCCTCGTTCGGATTCGGATGTATTTTTGTCTATAAATGGAACAAGCGATAATTGCTTCCAATCATCGCTTATTCATGTACTCTTCCAATCGCTCCCGGTCAACCTTGATACGATTATCCATAGTCTTCATTATATCAACGATCTGGTAACGCCGATATACACCATTATTACTCAAATCATAAATTTTATTCGTCGAGAAGCCTAAGACAACCGGACGCAGAATGTTCTGCGGATTCTCCGATATGACAAGTCCCTTCTCACGGTTCGTAAGTTCGATACAGACACCCGGTGTCAAGATGTTGATACTCTTGATAAGTGCACCTACAATCTCCTCATCGAACTCGTCTTTATTCAATAACAGATATTTGATCGCTGCAATCTCCGATATCGCTTCCTCACTGATCTTCATACAGGTCATCGTATCAAACAGATTCGCGACTTTCAAAATCTTTGTACTCTTTAAAATCTTGCCCTGTTCCAGATTGCTGTTTCCATATTCCATCCGGTGAATCTGGGCTACGATTCTACGGACACCACTATCGATTCCGATCTCCGGTCTGAGGAGTCCCAGTCCATCGTTCTGAATCTTCTTGACAATGATCAGATCATTCGTATCGTAATCATCGTATTTTTCACGCACCTTGTTCGGCAATAACAGCTTTCCGATATCATGCAACAACGCTGCCAATACCAGTTCTTCCTGCTCTGTCGGCGTATAATACACCTGTGCTGAAATCAGTGCACATAAAATCGCTGTATTGATTACATGCTTATACACATAATCCGTCGTGGAACGAAGGTTCTGTGTAAATGTAATCTTATGATCCAATCGTCCATAGTTCGTGATGATCGCATTCGCCAGACGCTTCAGATTCACTGGCTCTCTGCCGGCAATGATGTTATCCAGCTCTTCCCGGATACTGAACACCGCCATCGTCTGAAAACGCTCAAAGTCCAGATCTTCCTCCGACATCGGCGGTACTGGCTCCGCTGGCTCCAGAATATAAAGTCCAAGCAGTCCGAAGTTCTTTACACTCTCGATACCCTGAAGTGTCAGTCTTGTATTACGCTCATACAGCAAAACGCCAGTCTTATTGTAGATTGGTTTTGCCAGACGCATACCATATTTCAAGTCTTCCGACTTCACAAATATCATGGTGTTACTCCTCCTGCTCGTTTTCTACGCATTTATCCGCGCATGTTGTCAACTGTGTTATCGACACAATACAACACAACATTTAGATTATTTTAGCACAAACTGTCAGATAAAACAAGAAGAAACAATACGGTATATTTTATTCAAACTTCTATTTATTCATGTGGTTTGAACGGTTCAACGCACTGATCAAAGCATATGCAGATGCATCAATAATATCAGACTTGATGCCTGCGCCCCAGACGATTCCATTCACACCTTCGACTTCCAATCCAACATATGCACATGCCTGTGAATCTGAACCTACCTGCAATGCATGTTCTTCGTATGTAACAAGGGAGAACTTGATATCGAAATGCTTCATGATCGCATTGCTGATCGCATCAAGACGTCCATTTCCCTGTCCATGATATACCTTCTTCTCGCCATTTACGAGAATCGTAAGCTCTGCCTGAATACCGTCGATCTGCTTGAAATGACACTCCATAAGTTTGACCGTATCTTCACGGTTTACATATTCGTTCTGGAAGATATCCAATACTTCCTTCGGAGAAAGCTCCTTATGCTGATGGTCAGATACGCCCTTAACTGTATATCCAAGATCCTCACGCATCTTCGGTGGCAGGTTGAATCCATACTTCTGCTCCAATAAGAATCCGATGCCGCCCTTTCCGGACTGACTGTTGATACGAATAACATCGCCATCGTATTTTCTTCCGACATCCTCTGGATTTAATGGCAGATATGGAACCGTCCACATACCATCCGGATCATTCTCACGATACTTCATACCCTTGGCAATTGCATCCTGATGGGAACCGGAGAATGCTGCGAATACCAGTTGTCCCGTGTATGGAGAACGCTCATATACATGCATTCTCGTCAATCTCTCATAGGTTTCTGTCAGATGCGGAATATCCGACAGATCCAGTTTCGGATCTACGCCATGCGTGAACATATTCATGGCAAGTGTGATAATGTCGACATTACCGGTACGCTCACCATTTCCAAACAAAGTACCCTCGATACGGTCTGCACCAGCTAAGATACCAAGCTCTGCATCTGCGACACCGCAACCACGATCGTTGTGAGGGTGAAGGGAAAGTACAACATTCTCACGGTCATGCAGGTTCTTGCTCATGTACTCAATCTGACTTGCGTAAACATGTGGCAATGACATCTCAACCGTTGCAGGAAGGTTGATAATAACCTTACGCTCTGGTGTCGGCTTCCAGATGTCGATGACTGCATTGCATACTTCCAATGCATAGTCGACTTCAGTTCCGGTAAAGCTCTCTGGTGAGTACTCAAACTGATGGTTCACACCATACTGGTCTGCCATATCATTTAACAGCTTTGCGCCGTCTGTTGCGATCTTCAGAATCTCTTCCTTGGACTTCTTGAATACCTGTGTTCTCTGTGCGTAGGATGTCGAATTGTACAGATGCACAACGACATTCTTTGCACCCTGAATTGCCTCAAATGTCTTCTTGATAATATGCTCTCTTGCCTGTGTCAGAACCTGAATCGTCACATCATCCGGAATCAGATTCTCCTCGATCAATGTACGGCAGAACTTGTATTCTGTCTCAGAAGCTGCAGGGAAACCAACCTCGATTTCCTTGAAGCCTACACGTACCAATTCTTTGAAAAATTCAAGCTTCTCATCCAGACTCATCGGAATGATCAGCGCCTGATTACCATCACGCAGATCTACGCTGCACCATGCTGGTGCCTTATCGATATACTCTTTGTTTACCCAGTCTGTACTCTGTACCGGCGGCATATAATAGCCACGCTTGTAATGCTCAAAATTCTTCATCTTTCTACCTCCATACATAAAAAAATAAACCTGTGCCTCCAACAACTACTTAGAGACGCAAGTTTCATCATTCTAACCTCTTACGCGGTACCACTCTAATTCATACATATCGTATGCTCTCACAGATACAAAGATGCATGCATCCTATATCTTCCCGCTGTAACGGTCAGGCTCCGTCCAAATCTACTAATGTCAAACTTTCCTGTCTCACATCTGTTCAATCGGCTGCTCCAAGGCGAGTTCAAAATCTTCGGATTATCGTTTCACACCAGCCAACGACTCTCTGAAATCCTTTGGATTCCTACTATTCCTCTTCTCTGCATTTACAGACTTACATTATCACAGATTCTTTTTGCGGTCAACCACCTTTTTCCAAATAAGCGGAAAAGATTTATATCTGCAAAATATTTCCTATTTTATAGAGAAAATCCATGTGGTATTCTTCTGGCAGTTGTGATAATCTAGTGTTAATAGAAAACAACGAATTGATATCTGCCAGCTTCGCACCGGCAGCACTTACAAAGGAGAGTATTATGCCACCAATTCGAAATGACTGGGCTAAGGTTTTGGCACCAGAATATAATAAGCCATATTATCGGAAACTGTTTGATTTTGTCGGGAAAGAATACAGCACCCATACGATCTATCCACCTGGAGATGATATCTTCAACGCATTTCATCTGACACCGTTAAAGGATGTAAAATGTGTCATCATCGGTCAGGATCCTTATCACGGTCCCGGACAGGCACACGGACTTTCTTTCTCGGTAAAGCCGGGCGTAGATATCCCGCCATCACTGATCAATATCTACAAAGAATTGCACGATGATGTCGGTTGCTATATTCCAAACAACGGGTATCTTGTCAAATGGGCCGAGCAGGGGGTTTTGCTCTTAAATGCAGTTTTGACTGTACGTGCCCATCAGGCTGCCTCCCATCAGGGAATGGGCTGGGAAGAATTTACAGACGCGGCAATCCGCGCCGTCAACAAGCAAAATCAACCAATCGTATTTTTGTTGTGGGGAAGCTTTGCGCAGAAAAAAGCAGCTATGTTGGACAATCCAAATCATTTGATTTTGAAAGCGCCTCATCCATCACCACTCTCCGCCTACCGTGGATTCTTTGGCTGTAAGCATTTCAGTCAAGCGAATGAATTTTTGCAGAGGCATGGTGTTGCACCAATTGACTGGCAGATTGAGAATATATAACCACAGGCATTCGTAATTGCAATATATATGTAGATGCATTTACGGTGATCCTATGGACAGAACGGAGAATAAACATGGAATTATATATAGTACGCCACGGAGAAACCTTGTGGAACCGGGAAAAACGGTTGCAGGGACGCGAGGATATTGAATTAAGTGAAAACGGTCGTAAGGTTGCACGTCTGACTGGCGAAGCACTGATGGATACGCGAATCGATAAGATCTTCTCCAGTCCGCTTAAACGTGCCTACGAAACAGCCTGTCTGATCCGGAACGGACGCGACATTGACATTGAAACGGATGACCGGTTGCGCGAATTATCATTCGGACATTTTGAGGGACAGAACTTCTCAGAGCTGATCAAGGACGAAACGCTTACATTCCGCTACTTCTTCAAGCAGCCAGAATTGTATGTACCTGCCGACGATGCTGAGACACTTCCACATCTGATTGCACGTGCCGGAGATTTTATGCAGGATAAGATCGAACCACTCGCTAATTCCTGCGAACGTGTGATGATCGTCGCACACGGTGCGCTCAACAAAGGAATTATGTCTTATATTAAGAAGCACGAGATCAAGGATTTCTGGTCGGGTGGATTGCAGCAAAACTGTAATGTGATGATTGTCGATTATACCGACGGGGAATACCGAATCGTGGATGAGACGAAGTTATTTTATACACTGCAGGAGTGAAAGTTCAAAGCACACTGTACCCCGAAATCAAGGGACTGCCATCCCCATTACACGGCAGTCCCTTTTTATATTGGATTAAGCCCCAAGAAATCCTTATTTCTCACAATTACATTTCTTCTTATCCACGCATGGAGCCGAGCGGTCAAACGCCGGATTGAATGCATAGAAATTTTTCTCATCCAATTTATCCTGCACCAGGCGAAGTGCTTCACCAAACCGCTGGAAATGCACTACTTCACGTGCACGCAGGAATTTGATTGGCTCGTAAACATCCGGATAATCCTTACATAATCGGAGGATGTTGTCGTAGGTACTGCGTGCCTTCTGTTCAGCCGCCAGATCCTCGTACAGGTCGGTAATCGTATCCCCCTTGCTCTGGAATTCGCATGCGTTAAACGGAATGCCTCCCGCTGCCTGCGGCCAGATACCAATCGTATGATCGATATAATATTTGTCAAAGCCGGAAGCCTTGATTTCTTCCATAGAAAGATTCTTCGTCAACTGGTAGATGATGGATGCAACAATCTCCAGATGTCCGAGTTCTTCCGTTCCGATATCCGTCAGAGTTGCCTGACACTCTTTGTATGGCATAGCATATCGCTGGGACAGATAACGCATGGATGCGCCCATTTCCCCGTCAGGACCGCCATAGACGTTTGCTAATGGGGTAGTAATTTTATTTCTTGCTCTGCTTATATATCTGATTTACTCCGGTAGAAGCAAGACCAGACATGATGCCAACTGAAATCGCCGTGATAATATCTTCCGCCGGAAAGCTCTTCATCACATACATAGCAGGTACTGCAATGATTCCTCCCACAATTCCTACGATTACCGGTATCACCTTATCGCTGATCTTCTTGCTCGCCTTACACCCGATTCCAACCAGATAACAAATGATCACGATCGGTAATACTGTTACATAATTTGATAAATCCATATTCATCATCCTTTCTTCTCTAAATTTTCTAAATCCTCAATTCTATGATTTGCGGTACGAATTTTCTCATTTGTGACCGCCTGTTGCTCCTCTAAACGATATGTACGTTCAACAACATTGTTGTGCTTGTCTACTCTTTTTGATAGCTCATCAAGCTTGTACTCTATCAATGCAATTGTTTCATCATGCTTTTTGCTTGCAGCCTTTTGCTGATAGTGATTATTGATTAAGCATACGATCAATGTAACAAACGCCGCAATCATGGCAGATATTATTGATGTCATGTTTTACCCCTTTTCTATGATTCTCTGGTCCAAACATATGGATCTATTATTCTAATTTCACCATTGGCATCATACAGTTCAATATTAACATATCCTGCACATTTCCATTTACCGTATTTAAATGGTGCACTATATAGGTTCGAATTAAGTACAGCTGTACCAACCGGCAAACAATATCTTTCATCATGATTATGGTTAACACGACTATATCTTTCGTCATGATTATGATTAGTATCGCTTTTAGCACTAAGTGCTTGGTCAAGTATAGCTTTTCTGTAATATAAATCATCATGTATATGCGCCACTGGTGCCTTTTGACTTGCAAGCTCTTTAACACCAAGTGCTCCTGCAAGCTGATTTGCTGCTGAATTTGCGTCGATTGCATCAGCAGAGTCAATGATATTTAAAGAATTCAAATGTGTTTCGCATGCGTTCTGGAACTGTTGTGCATAATAGATTGCTAAATCTTTATATGTCGGACAGACCATAAACTGTGTTGATATCTTGGTCAGTGCTACACCTGATACATAAACCGCATATAGCGGCATTTGATTTTTCAAATCACCATTTAAAATATCTCCACTTACTATTTCAGGAGCAGACGGTGTTCCTGACGTTGCTGTCCCCTGTACAACTTCTAACTTTGCAGATTCAATACCTGATGCCGCATTTTTCTCGTAGGTCATTACGATCAGATCAATTCGATTTGTTCCTGCGGTACCTGTCGATATTGTCAAATCTTCATAAGTATTCGGTTCAATACGGATATGTCTGCCCTGCATCAGCATATCGCCGTCAGAAATTCTAACTGTGTTGTTATTGATAATTGCTCCTGCAAATCTTGATCCGCTACTCATAACAAATTCTCCATCACCAAAAAAGGCAGCATTGAAGCTGCCCTGATCTGCTGATCTAATATGTTCTTTCCCGGCATACCCTGTTACTAAATGTGCCATAGTCTTTCCCTTCTTTCTCCACTTAGTGAATAAGCGACATCCATGTATTATATCCAACAACACCATCAACTGTAAGCAGATTGTTTTTCTGATACTCTTTCACTACTGATTCTGTAGCTGTGTCAAATACCCCCGGACATGTGAGATCACACGCATATCCTTTAAGCATAAGCAAAATCTGCAGTGCAGTAACCATGTACTGTTTCTCGCCCTTTTTTACATAGTGCTTTCCAAGTGCGGCTTTAGTGGCAGATCCATAAATCCCATCAACCGCAAGTTTCGACTTATAGTCTAAGTTCATCGCTGTTTGTAACACCTTAATTCCTGCTTTTAAGGTCGCATTTCCACGAATACCATCCGTTACGATTCCGGCACCGGCAAAATTATTCGCATGGATCTGTCCGGCACGAATGATAGTGCCCTTACCAGCGATATGTTGAATCTGCTGTATAGATTCAGTCTTCGATGGGATATTCTCGGATACTTTCACCACTTCTCCAAACGGAAAGTTTTTTCCGGGGCATGCAGTCTTACTCACATCACTATGCTTTCTGAATCGAGTAATTCCATATTCATTGCGAAGCCATGAAACAACTTCTTTCAAAGCCTGCTTCTGTGCTTCTGGCATCTGCTCATTTTCAAAATTTCCTTCACAACAAACTCCAATCGTGTTGTAATTCACACCAGATGCATGTGCGCCGATCATATCGATTGGTCTGCCCTTGTATACTTTGCCATCTAAACGAATATAGATATGATACCCAATGCCAGACCATCCATTTGCAAGATGCATTCTGTGAATATCCTCTACACTACCGTGACATGCAGAATGATGAAATACAACTCCTCCATCCGTACTTTTTCTCTTTGTGAGAGATTTAAACTTTAAATGTGTGTCGATTATCTGCATAATAATCAGCCTCCTTCTTTTTATTTTATGCAATAACAGTTGTCATTGCAGCATTGTCCTCTTCAGCATTACTTCCTGAATCATCCAAATTGTTTAATGCATTAACCTTTTCTTCAATACGAGATATGTATTCTAATACAGCATCCATTTTAGGTGTGATTTCATCTGTCCCAGAAAAATCAAGTGATGTAGCCGCCGAACAACAAATTGATGAAATTCCAGTCAAAAGTCCTTTAATCTCATCTGTAGTCATCTTTCTTTCAACATCTGTCATGTGTTACTCCTCTCCGATCATGAATTCAATTGCAAGGCATGTTGCCGGTGTGATTGCGTCCGGCAAATCGAACTCGGTGATTGTGTTGATCTCAATCGACGTTTCGACAGAACCAAGTTCGTCAAACTCCTTGACGAACGCATCCCAATTAGGGCTTGATCGCTCCATCGTGACACCATCGGAAGAGTACTTCCGAATCAACTCGTTTCTTGCTTTGCTGTACTCGACCAACTCGTCGTCGATTTTCTTCATGTTTCTCGCAACTGACAATCCCCCTTTTCGGGAGAATGCCATATTGACGATGTCTTTGTTGATAATTGCCTGACGAGTATTGAATAACTCGCCAAGCGTTGTATTATATTTTTTCATTATATAGTAGCTCCTTTCCTTTATGCATCTTCGGCTCCCTCGAATTGAGGAAGCGACTTAATGTACTCGTATGCTTTCTTCACGTTCATATCTTCATCGTAATCGGTGTTATAGTATTCACCCTTCACATAGTGCGGAGGTAATTCTGATACAACACCATCCCGGTACTGCTTTTCGCCAATCCTAGCGTCTTCTGTCAGATATGAGTGTACTAATATAGTGCATTGCTGATTAACTTCGACACTCAACATCGCTATTCTATGATAATCTGTCACAATACCATTTTTTTCTGTAATTTTCTTTTTTAATGCCATTAAAATCACACTCCTATTATTCTAAACATTGCAAATCTGTTCGGTGTACTCTTGATACCGGACGACGATGTATATGTACCTTTGCTGTTATTATCATTACCACTAATCCATGTGTCGCCTATGTACAGATATTTGTTCGCCACATATGACATATCTGAACTAGAGCAATATACAGAATGACCGCCACCGTCTCCATCCCAATTCGTCACCCTTGCTTTTGGAACGAAGTAAAATGAATAAAATCCATCACTCATTCCGACTCCCGGGATATATGATCTGAACACAATCACAATGCCATTTGGTTGCGCGGATATAGGTTGAGATAAATACGCTGTCTGACTAGACACCGGCCACCATCCTCCAGACCACAATACACGATTGTTATGTCCGTCTAATCCCATAAGCGGATAATCGCGATATACCCCATCGTTTCCGAATGTGTAAATTCGCAATTTGTCTCCGTTGGTGTCAATCTGATAATCGAAATTTCCTGGTGATTTTAGCTTAATATTTCCCCCTTCAGCGTCAGACCATATCGAAATTTGACTTCCTACATTCAATACATTCCCAACTCTTAGATTATTTCCAATACCAGCATTTCCCGCCACAGCTAACTGCTGCGCTCCTAGCATTGTTGTAAAATTCGCATATTCAAATTGCGCATTTGTTCCCACAAGATAATTTGGTACTTTAAGCATATTTGTATTTGAATCAATATACAAACTCTGCAAACCTGTTACTTCTGAAGATGCAGTAATTACAGATAAATCATCTTGCAAACCGTATACTTTTTGACTGAGCCCAGCAACATCAACATCAATGGACGCATCCATATACTTACCTGTATGATTATTTCCAATAACAAGTTCTTTATATATTCTCAAAGAACTTGTTGTCGTCAAATCACCGGTAAACTTACCATTTTTCGCCTCTATTGAGCCATCTTCCAGCACTTTGAAATTCTCATTGGCGGTGACAAGACCTTCGAGACTGATTTTTTCAGCCTTGATTGAAATCTCCTCTGCTGACTGGTTGATTTCGGAAATAATCTTTTTCTTTTGAACCATTCCTTCTGGCGTAGCACCTACACTGTATGATGTAGATGTCGTATTATCAGTGTAGGTAATAATTGTCCTCGTCCAAAGATATGGCATTGATGTGTCCGCAGCCGGTATCGACGCAGACCACGTCCCAGTTGGAACCGTAGTTCCTGATGCTCCAGCTTGGTATGTTACTGCCGTGGATTTGATACCTTTTCCAGCTGCTCCATCCTTGCCGTTCGTTCCATTGGTTCCATTCGTACCGTTCGTTCCATTACGCCCAACTGAATATGATGTAGATGTTGTGTTGTCTGTATAGGTGATAATCGTTCTTGTCCAAAGATACTGTCCTGCTGATACCGTTGGAATCGTCGTACTCCACGTTCCAGTTGGGGTTGTTGTCCCACTAGACGATGCCTGATAAGTCACAGCAGTTGATTTAACACCTTTCCCGGTTGCACCGGTATCACCCTTCGCTCCGGTAGCTCCCTTATCTCCATACACACCAATAACCTTCTTTGCAGTATCTACCGAAGTATTGTTCGTATATGTGATCGTTTCATAGTTCCAAAGGTATTTGTTTGTTGCTGTCATCGTCGGTACTGTTGTAGACCATGATGTTGGTACTTTAGTATTCGAGGTTGATACAGCATAAAACTCCTCTATCTCCTTAATTCCTATTCCGTCAGTTCCATTCGTGCCGTCACTTCCGTCCTTACCATCGGCTCCTGGATTTCCTCTATCACCATACGCACCTATAATACATGGCATTGATGTACTTACGATCGTTCCATCTGTCAGTTTTACAACCTCATAATTCCACAGATACTTTTTACTTGATGAAACTGACTGCACTGTTGTTGTCCATCCAGCTGTTTTCGCTGTGACACCACTTGAAGCAGATGTCGCCAAATAATAGTTGATAACTTCACTGATACTCTTACCGTCGACGCCATCCTTACCGTCAGCTCCTGGTGCGCCATCTGCGCCCTTATCTCCTTGGTCGCCTTTTCTCCCTTCGCTCCGGCAGCTCCGTCTTGTCCTTTGTCGCCTTTCGGTATCACGAAATCAAGAATCATATTCTTGTTGTCTCCGGCATTTTTCACTTCCGCATCTGAACCAGCGCCACCTGTTGTCACTGATCCTATTTTGATGCTCACTGTCTGCCCAGATTCAGATCCGTCACCAGAAGATGGATATGGCCCCGCAGACACGCTCACTGTATCTGCTTCACAATCATAAGATATTGATGTACTGTTATTACTGATATTGACTATTTTCTTAGATACGGACGCAACTACATAAGTTCCTGTAATCTGCTCCCTTGCCCCTACCTTGTCATTTACATCAAATATATATTGATCGTTACTGTCCAACGAAAAATCGACCGAATCACTTGCAAAAGACTCTGTTATCTTATCAATTCCACCCTGAATCAAATCCTCATCTGATTCAGCATTGGAATTGTCGTAGATCTCACACATCTCATCCAATCCGGTAAGTGTCTGTGTTCCACTGATATTACCAAGCAAATCGCAGTAAATATGAATCACTCGTCTATCTTTCAGGTCACCTCGTCCAAGACATATAACATGATTGATATGCTTGCTATTTCTCTTAATTGTGAAACTTATCTGATCTGTATCAAACTGCTCATCCCGACTATAATCAGTAAGAGGACTTGCCGATAATTCAACAAATCCTCTATTAAATACCATATTCAGTTTTGCATTGTATGCTTTCAGCATCTTCATGATGCCTGTATAACCCTTTATATAACGATTCATCTGATAGGATGATATCTGTATCTTTGAGTTCAAAGTGCTTACCTTGAACAGCTCCGAAAGTCCCATCCGTTCAATCAAAAGCTTTAACACTTCGTTTGCTTCTCCAGATACGCTCAAATAGTCTTCGCCTTCATCTGGTTGCAACACTTTAGACTCAAGTATGCCGTGCCATGTACGACCTGAGTATGTTACTGTCGTCTCATCTGTATCAACGCCAACGGAATCTATCACTCCGCCATATTCTTCGCCCTCAAAATAAAGATAATAACCAGTTTTACATACGTTATTATTGATATTTACTTTACATTCAAAATCATTCTCGTCGCTTCCATATGCAAGATCTAATGTATAGTCTTTGAGCACATCGATATCTTTTTTGGATTCATCCATATAAATTAAGTCCATCTTGGTATGCTCCTCTCTTCCAACAATGTAATATCAAATATCAGATTTGACGAAATAGCTACATCCATTACGCCCGGCGGGATCTTTTGAAATATGTAAGAGTCTCTATTTCGCAGATCAAAACAATTCCGCTGACTACCGTCGCTTTCATACAAGATTATTGTCTTTTCTACAGAGTCAATCGTCAGGTACTCGTTTGCTTCAATATCAACATCCACCGAATACATATGTCCTCCAATCAATATCTCTGGACTTTTACATGGTCCATAAATACGCATCCGAAAATTTGTATTTACAAAATCCGCATTTTGCAGTTTTTTCCCAAGAATATTTGATGTGTAATCATATGGATGATCGTTATTATAGTCTAAGTTTTTACCAACTATCTCCTCATTTGAATTGAATGTAATAATCGTTTCTTTTATCCATTGCGGATAATCCGTCTGAATCGTCAACGTATTCTTCATGTATCGCTTATTATAGGTGTATTTTGACGCCTTACATCCTGTGACATAACACCGCATATAGTAATCGCCAATATAGAGTTTTCCATGTTTTCTGGCAACTACATCCTTTTCACACACCTCAAACAAACGATTTCTACTTTCTGTGCCCTCGTCATCATTTCTACATGCAAAAACGACTGGCAACGACTTCTTGACAATTCCCATCTTAAATGACGATATTTTGTCATTCATGCTTGTAGCTGTCCATGCGAAATCATGCAGATCGTTCTCGTTGATATAGATGCCATTCGCACCAAATTCAATTACCTCGTTCATATGATTGACATATCGTGCTTTTTCTATCAAGTTGCCGTCACCTCTTTTACCATTCTTGCAAATTCTCTCTTATCAACTTTCATATTCACGGATTCCATACCCTCAAGTATCAGATCTGGGAGCCGCTCTAACAGCTCATATATAAGCTCAAGCAGTGCATTGTCATTTTTGCTTCCAGATGATGACTGACAATAATCTAACGCATTCTTCATATCCTGCGCTACTCGCGAAATCCACATGCGATTCTGATGCAGCGGTACAACCGCTTCCGCTCCGTCACCTTCCAGAAGTGCAATCTCACCTTTCTCAACAACACCGCCTTTTGCATGCTTTCTAGCAGATGTAGATTTATTAGTTATTTTTGCCGTTGCGCTGCTTTTCAGCGATGACGTATCCACTTGAACATTAACATCCTGAATAAATAAATTATGCAAAAAATCCTTAAACCAACTCGCGATATTCGGTGCAACCTCTTTCAAACCTTGCCACAATTTATTCATAAGTCGTTTTCCTGCTTCCCACATTTCACCAAGGCATTCACCAATTGCTCTCACAATAGACGCTATAATCTCTGGCATTTTCGAAGCTAAAGCATTCTTTATTTCCGCAAGATTCGTAATAAGTGCCATAAACAAATCTACGCCAGCGTAAATCATATCATCCAGATGCTCAAGCAGAGCACCTGTTATAGCCTCAATAATTTGTGGCAACGCCTTACAGATTGTATCGATAATCTGTGGTAGTGCATCGATCAACGCAACAAGCAATTTAACTCCAGCCTGAATGATTTCATCAATATGCGAAAGCAGCGCCTCAATTATACTCGATATAATTTCTGGCAATACCGAAACTATCGTATCGATTATCTGCGGCAACGCATCAACCAGTGATGTCAATAATTCAATTCCGCACTCGATGATCATAGGTATACAAGATAATATATTTTCGACCATCTGCGTAATAATCCCCGGAAGCTCCTGAAGCAACTGCGGTACCGCCTGCAAAATTCCATTCGCTAAACCTAACAGTAACTGAATGCCAGTTTGCACAATCTGTGGCACGTTCTGAATCAATGTTGATGCAAGTTGACTTACAATTGTAATTGCTGTCGATAAAATCGTCGGAATGCCATTTGTAAGTCCCTGTGCCAAGCTCTGTATCAACTCAATACCTGCATCGAGTATATCTGGCAATGCCTCTACAAGTCCTGATACAATCGCTCCTGCTATTGTAACCGCCGCATTAAGAATCATCGGCAAATTAGTTACTATTACACTAATAAGCTGGTTGACAATATTTTTGAAGCATGGTATTAGTTCTGGCACCGCCTTGAGCAATCCATCCAGTAACGCCCGGATCATGCTCGTTCCTGCTTTGATCATACTCGGCAGCGTCGTTGATACGATATTTGGTACCGTCTTTGCAATCACCGGCGCAAGCTTCTCTACGAGCGTACCAACACCCTTCAAAGCGATTTCCACTCGTGGCAGGATATTTTCGCCTGCTGTAGTGACTGAATCTACAAAATTATTGACAAGCACATCGAAATCCTGTGTATCGTCTGCAATACCGACTACCAGATTCTTCCATGCCGCTTTCGTCATGTTCACAGATCCCTGAATTGTTGTTGCCGCTTCCTTTGCGGTAGTACCTGTGATGCCCATTTCTGTTTGCACAACATGAATCGCATCTACGATATCTGCATATGATGATAGATCAAACTTCTGTCCTGATAGCTTCTCCGCATCTTCCAAAAGTCGTTGCATCTCTTCCTTGGTACCGCCATAACCTAACTTGAGGTTATCAAGCATAGTGTAGTTTTGCTTTGCGAATCCCTGATATGCATTCTGGATGGATTCCATTGAGGTACCCATCTTATTTGCATTATCGGACATATCCGTGATTGCTACATTCGCCTTTTCAGCCGCTGCCTTTGTGTCTCCATCCAAGCTCTGTAACAATGACGCCGAAAAGCCTGTGACAGTTTCCATGTACTCGTTTGCAGACAATCCAGCCGTCTGATATGCGTTTGCAGCATATTTCTGTACTTCACTTGCCGAATCCTTGAACAGTGTCTCGACACCGCCGACCAACTGCTCGTAATCCGAATATGCTGTCACAGCACTCTTTACAAGTGCCGCCGTTGCTGTTGCAGCTACCGAAGCCGTAGCCACACCCCACTTTGCAATCGTCCCGATTCCTTTGAGAAACACATCACCTACTTTTGACGCTTTACCGGAAACGGAATCCAAGCCGTCTTCCGTTTCCTGCTGCCCTTTGAGTGCGATTCGACCAAAGATCTTAAATAATTCCATCGCATTCTCCTTTTAAACCAATTCAATGCCGAATGCATTCATTGAATTTTCCACCATCGCTTTGATTTCCTCGTCAGATAGTGATTTCTGAGATGATGCCTGACCACGTACACGATTTACGAAATCCTCATAGGATTCTCCCTGCACCTTGTTCAAGAAAAACTCCCACAGCACATCCTCTTCGGTATCCTTGTTCGTCCGCTTCACAATTGAATCCACGAACTCTACCAAGCGATCTGTCGCAATCATCTCATCCAAAAATAGAAAAGGACTTGCATATCGCTTGAATAGCAAGTCCCAAAACTCTAAATCACCTACCCAATAGATTTCAAAGCAACCTTGAAAAAATCTGCGAATCCACTCTGTTTGACCACATCCATAATCATCGTAAGGAACATTCCTGGATTCATATCTTCCAGTTCCTTTACTGTCATACCTGACAGATTCGAGAGAAGCTGATAGATGTATTTCTCAGCATTCGGAAGATTCTCCAGAATAACATCGCCAATCTCAAATGCAATGCCCATACCGAGCTCTTCTACATCCTTCATAGTGATCTTCTGATTCTGCATAGATTTTTCTATCAAACGTTTTGCTTCATCCGATGAAAAGCAATCAGAAAACTTGCTGATTTTAATACATGAAATAATCTTCATCATTGGGAAGATGTCTTTCGAATTCAATGCTCGCAATGTATACGGCTTTTTCTCTTCCTGTACAGCTTCCTCTACTGTTCCCTGCATTACTTCTGTTTCTGTTGTCATTTCCTTTTCCATAGTTACTTATCCTCCTAATATTCGGTATTACGCTGCATCATCCAGCAACTGATTAACTGTATTACTCTCAACAACTTCCTTCGGCATATAGATATGATAAGGAAGCACATTCGTCATAGCGCCTGCCTTGAGCTCAGCATAGCAATCGAAAGTCGTTGGAATTGTTGATGCTTCTTTGTTCTTCGTATCTGCTGACAAGCCAGATGTACAAAGCGCATAATCAAATAATACGATCACAGGTGTTCCGTTCGTCTTGTATCCGACGCATGCAAAATTCTCGACATAATCGCTGTCTTCGATTGTTGCCTTGGATTCAATCACATCCATAGTTTCATCTACCGACGTTCCTTCCTGTCCGATTGTTGTTGCCTTCAACCATTCTTTTGTAAGCTCGACCATGTTCGTCTCAACCTTTGCCGTCTCGCCAACTTTCTGCACAAGTCCCTTCGCATTAACAAGCACACCATCCACCGAGATATTTGTAATCTCTGGAGCAATCGTGAACTTTGTACCGCCGGATGTAGCACCAAGCAAAGTACCTGTCCAGAGCTTCTTGCTTGTGTCATACTTAAAGTTTTTGTACAGCACACACGCATTCAACAGTATCCGTTTCGGCGTATCCGCTGTTACACCAGATACACACAATTCTCTCCATGTGTTTTCTGCCATTTATATCACCTTCCATTCCTTTATACTCAAATTTATCTGAATTCTCTTCAATGTCCCATCTCCGGTCGGTACCGAAAATGCATTTGAATAAAAAACAGCCACACACGAACCATCCTGATTCATGCGTGACTGTGGTAAGAATCTCTCTATTGTTTCTTTGTCCTGCTCAAATAGAATCGGATTCCCACGTGTCCATCCATTCAATATAAATGTTGTCCCCTGACTTCCATCCTCTTCCTTTGTCGGAGAATCATCTTCCATGTACTCACCAACATAATATCGGTCTGGTATTTCGCCAACCCATTCTCCGAATTGGTATGGAATCCCGCTGGACTTCATTAATTCACCAACATAATTTAATGCTGCTATACTCATTATTTCAACTCTCCAAATATTTCATTTGCACGATTCTGAATTGCACCATTCGTAGCCTTGAAGGCTTTTTCAAGCGGTCTGTTCGGTGTCTTACCATGTGTGAAGTGTCCATTTCCCTTCTTATCCTCATAATACCAGCCGCCTTTACGACCATTACCATTCACGGCATATTCGCCAGTACCGAACTCTTCCCAGATGGCATTTTCTTCTGGAGATCCAACTGTTGCTTCTAATTCAGATTCATCGACTACATAAGTGTATGAACCCCTTGTCTCTCCAGTATCTACTCTGGATGCATTGTGTACAGCCGTCTGCACTTCTCCTGCCGCTTCTTCAAGAAATGCAATCGCCTTTTCTCTGATTGCCTTCTTGATCCGTATAGAATTGTTCTCAAACTCTACATCGGACATATTACTGACCTCCTGTGTATTTCAGATATATCTCCAACTGCTCATGAAGTTCCATCGGATCATCAATCACCATGATGTCATATACCTTTCCATTGATTACCATGCGACTGTTCTCCGCCTTGATGCGGCTGTCGAGCTTCTTATAGTCTGCAAGGAACACGTGCGTAGATTCCTGAATCTTAGCATTATATGTTGTGTACTTGCTGTCTCCTGTCGATAGATCAAGATACCCTGTTATATCATCCACAGTCTCCCATGTCTTATCGCATGAACCGATGATATTCGTCTCTGTCTTACAGAGCTGAATCTGACCGGTTATATTTCCACCAATCATCTAATCACCATCCATTTAAAATCTCGCTTTCATATACGGCTTCAGGAATCCAAGAAGTGACTTTGGGTATCCCATAAGCGAATTATCGCCATCCATGTTGAAATACGTCACAGAATGTCGGCTAAGTGTCTCCGACTGAATACCGACCTTGTCCCTGTTCTCGATATCCCATTTCAGCATATTGGCTACACCGAGCTTCACATCCATAGGATATTTGACCTTCGTTACAAGTACACATATTTCATCCGAAAGTGGCTCATCAAAATCCATATGTGCATTGTCCATATCAATGCCCTTAATCACATACAATCCATCGTTATACAACGATTCCGATATTTGTACGGTGTCACCCTCTGCAAACAGATTCGATGCACCCTGTAGCACTCCGCTCTTAACCTCTGCATTAAATCGTCTGTTTCTGTCTTGGAAGTTGTTATTTGTATACTTCCGTATAAGGAGCTCCAGCGCCTGAAGCTTTGCTTCAAGCACCGAATCCTTTGCAGTAATATCGATATATGATTTCAACTCTTCAACGGTCATAATCATACGATCACCGCCTTACTGCTGCTCTGTGACAGTATATCCGTCGTGTTCCTTAAACCATGATGCCATGCGCTCGCTCTCGATCACTGCCTGTCCGTTTGCGAACTGGACGCCACCGGCACCAACTCCGCAATAAGCAGGCGCATTGTTAACGACTACAAGCCACTTTACTGCCTTTGTCTCTTCTGCCTTTGTCTCTTCTGCCTTTGTCTCTGTCTTTGCTGGCATATTTATCACCTATCCTCTCTTTGCTTACGCAATCTTGATGTTACGAAGTACACCTGCATGCTGTGTATTCTTCAACACGGTTGCAGCGATCATCTCGACCTCTGCGTCCTTTACTGTTCCCGGCTTGCTGAAATCAGGCAGGTACTTGTTGATAACCGAACCACCATTCAAGCTGATGCCGTGGAAGCCATCGTTCACATCGAACTTGACTGTATAGATGTCTGTCAGTCCTGTTGTTGCTGTCTCTGCTGATCCAATCTTTCTGCTGATTCCATTCTTCACTACAGAATTTGCAGTTGCATTGCTTCCACTTACAGTGTAGTGATTCTGCATATCAACAAACTTGACACCATCCATCGTTGTAATGCGTCTACCGAACGCCTCTTCGGACTCTGTCTTATATCCAAGAATACGAGCAACAGTCTGAATCTTTGTGATCATCGCTGTGTTCGTAAGTACTGCATCTGCATCGGTAGACTTGATCAGAAGTGAAAGCGCTTCGTAGAACTCGTCTGCATTTGCCTTGATCTTGTCAATTGTAGACAGATCAATGGCCTTGGTTGTTCCATACTCTGTTGTTGTGCCGGCAAGCATGGAATCCAGTCCCTGAAACTCCGGATGATCTGTGGATGCAGTAGTAGTTGCATCACCATTGATCAGTGTATAGTGGAACAGAGAAACAACCGCCTTGATATGTTCCTCAATCTGATATGCCAGGTTGTCGAAGTTTCCTGCCACCATATTAAGCACTCTGTCCATCTGTACAGCGCCACCCATGATTGCAAGGCTTGCTTCACACTCCTGCTTAGTCGCTACAGAGTTTGTATAAGAACCGCCAAGCTTACGGAACTCTGCTGTAGCCGGAAGCACCTTTCTAAGATACTTGTACTTCATTGTTGAGCCACCGCCGGATGCTGATACACAATCATCAAATGTAAGCATCTGCAGTACGGTAGACTGTCTCAGAAAGATATCCACGATCTGCGAGAATACCTTATCGCTCATACCTTTCTTCATTTCTTCTAATGTCATTGCCATAGTTTTTCACCTTTCCTTTCTTAGCCGTTCGTAACAGCTTCATACTGCTGTTTCAGCGCTTCTGCTAAATCCTTAGGCTCTGCAGAACCGCCAGCCGGATCTCCCTTGTCCAGCTTATTCTCAATAATCTGTCGACTTCCACCTTCGGAACTCTCAAAGTGTGTTGGGAACTGCGTCTTGAGAGTAGTGAGCATATCATCCCATCCTTTGATGTTGCCATCATCGTCGATTTTGAGCTCTTCGCCCTTCTCTTTCAGCATCTCCTTAATCTTGAAGGTCATATAATCGGTATCATCCGTCTTGGCTGATAGCAAAGCGACTTTCAAAGCGGAGCTGACCTTTGTCTCTTCCAGTTCCTGCTGCAAGCGGGCATTCTCCGTCTCATACGTTGAAATCTTCTGCTGCATACCTTCATCACCCTTGGAAGCCTTCTTCAGTTCTTCAATGAGCTTATTTGCGTTGCCAATCTCCGTGTCTTTGCCGTTGATCAGACCATTCAATCTCTCGGTTTCGGAATCATACTTCTCTTTACTGATGTAATTTCCTTCCGACAGATCCGCAAATCGAACATGCTTGAGCTTGTCCTCTTCCTTCGAGTTCTGCTCATCAATCTTCGCCTGCACCTGTTTGTACAGTTCTTCTCCTAACACATCTTTCAGTTCCATAGTTTCCATCCTTTCTTGACTTTAATCGCAGTCACGCATGGCAGTTATCACTCTTGCCGGAGTAAGTATTCGTCACAGTTTAATCGCCTTAAGCCGATTTTGGGCATAAAAAAAGACCACGTTTTAATCATGGTCTAAATTACATAATTATTTTGTTACACAGAAAAAGCACCCTGCTACTGCTGAGTGCTTTCGTCTAATTTACCTTTGAACTAATATAGTTCTCATATTCTTCTGGTATTCCAATATCATATTTTTTGTAATAGTGTAAGAAATCAGCTGGAAATGTAAAATCCCCATCTTCGTATATTCCTGCTTGCGGTATTTCTTCCCCATCAAATATATCTTCGGTAGACATAGGCGCAACAGCCGAAATAGAAAGACTTTCCAGATATTTTAATATCTTATCTCTGCTAATATGATTTTTGATTTTCTTATAATCATCAAAATCATCTTCGCATTTTCCATATTTCATTCCTTTGAAAAATCCAAAAAATGTCATACTATCACCGCTTTCCTTGTGGCTTAAATGTTTTCATTGTTCCACTTCCGTCATAACCTACTTTGAAATGTCCGTCCTCATAAACATACAGCACATCTGTAGGAGCTTCTACCTCAACGCCTAGCGAATTAGCAAGCTGTTGAGCAAATCCATCATCCGATGCACCTGTACTGCATGATAACATTCGTACTTTTTGACCATTGTACTTTTCATTATGAGAAATAACTCTGGCCACATCTCTTGCAGACATATTTTTTCCTTTTTCCCCATATTCTATATAATCAGGGCTTCCATGCGCTGCAAAATCAAAATAACCGCTTTTTGCAGGTATCTTATCAAGTACCTTTCTCTCGTATGGAGTTATCATTTTATTGATATCTGCTAATGTTATTGTACCATTTTCCACGCTATTTGCAATAGCGGTTTTCTTGAAATATTTATCAGTAATTTCAAGAACTTTTTTAGAATATGTTAAATCAGTTCCGTATTTCGAAGGTAGTTCCATTCCTAATTCAACCATTTTTGCTTGCGTAAAGGCTTCTGCAAAAAACTCATCTGGGAATTTCATTTCACTATGTTCATACGAACTAATCCATCTTTTTGTATCATCGCCTACATCTTTTCGATATGCACTTCTAACTTTTTTTATTTCCTTCCAAAAATCTTGATTGTGCGTAAGTCCACATTTATCTGCATTAGTCCCCGCTAACGTATGTGCAAACTCATGTATCGCATCTTCATTAAACGCTGAATTCAACCGCATCAGAGTACCAGGCATATTTACATCCCCTGCGGCTTTCACTGCTCCAACTGTTACCTTTTGCAGTCTTGTACGATATTCATTTGCCAAATCTGATATAATCTGTTGTTGCTGTTTATGCTTATCGGACTTTCCCTTCCAATCAAAAGAAATAACCTCTCCGTCTTTGTTTGTAGGTACTGTTTTCTTCTTATACATCGGATTGTTATCCAGCAACCGCTTATACTTCTCATATTCCTTATCTGTCATGGAATTAAGCATCTTCTCGAAGTTCTTGCCATATTTCTTCTCCATTGCCGTAACGTGCTGCATATATTCGATATTCTCATCGGACCAGTATACCTTCTTCCACTCCGCATACTCTTCCGGAGATTCGAAAGCGACTGTTTCCTTCGAGAAGTTATCCATCTTCACAATACCGCAGTTAAGCGCCCATCTCGCTCTCTGATCAAGGCAACATCTGCAATTACAATCCTGTGATGGATCACCAAACAATCCCGGAGCTTCTGCCTTATATCCGGCAATCTCAAACATCTCGCCGACTTCTCGTATCTGTCCATCCAGCTCTCGGTGTTCGGATCTGGTTCTTCCGTCGAGAACTGCATTCCATTGTTTCACGACCTCTGCACCACGATCAATTGCTCTCTTTTGTGCGTCTAATGCGGCACGATTCTGTATGCGGTGTCCTTCTGTCCGGGCAATCCGGATTGAATTGTTATATGCCTTCTGAAACGGCGTATGCTTCATATTCCGTGCAAGGTTCGATGCAATGTTGCTCCATGTCATGCCCTGCGCAATTCCTCTTGATACTTCCTGTCGCACTGCTTTCTTGATTGCCTTTACATCTTCACCCATTCGGTCATACAGAGATGTAGAAAGCTGAGAGTCAAGGACCACTGCCCTTGTCACAGCTTCTTGGTCTATCGGCATCACAAGCGGGATTCCCTGCCCTTGCATATCATACATAGAGCCGAGATATCCATCCTGATAACTCCGTGTCAGATAATCGGATACAGTTGCATATGAATCTGATTGCAGATTTGTAAGTGCTCCTTCCAACTGCGCCTTGATTGCTTCCTGATATTGCTTCTGATATATGATTGACTTTAAATTCTCTGGTTCAAGATCTGCCCGCATTGATAACTCCTGTATCTTTGCTTCACAATCTCTTAGAGCCTGCTCATATACACTTTTTAACTGTGCAATAACCTCTTCTTCACTATTCAGCTGTGCTTGTAGAACTTCCTTCTGTCGCTTGTTCACTCGTCACAACTCCATCCAATAGCCGCTTGGCATCCGCTGTATCTTTTTCTGCGTCCTGCGGCAGCTTGTCCTTGATCTCTTCATAGTCAATATCTAACTCATCACAAATAGCCTTGATAATCGTCTCATCATCTAATGTATCCGCTAAAGACATGATCGTGTTGATTACAACCTGATGTGCCTGCGCTTCCGTAAGCTTGATCTGTGCATTCTCCTGAGCATTGCTCATAATCACATGCTCAAACTTGAAATACACATCGGAATCCTGATAACCCTTCTTCTCTGTCTTATTGATCTCTTCAATTACAATCCGTACAAGGTGCCGGAGTAGCTTCTTCAACCGGATCTCAAGCTTATTACACTGCAGTTCCAAGAGCGAATATGCCGCCTTGATTGCAATGTTGGTCGTTGCAGCCGTATCCTTCAATCCTGCTGTATTCAGTCCCATACCGAAGCGGTAGATGTTCTTCTCATCAAGCTCCATCTTCTCCTTACGTGCCTGATACGGCACATCAACTGTCTTGATGTCGACATCGCCATTCTCTCCTGTGCCGATAATCTTCTTTGTCTTGAGATTTGTCTGCAACTCATCCATGTTATCGCCTTCGTATCCCTTAACCACATGCAAAGGTGTGTCGAAATCAATCAGGTTATTGGATAAGCTCGATGCCATCAGATCATAATCATCAATCAGCGGTTTAATCGGTCGCAGAGACGAATGCTGCTTCTTGTTATTATCCAGCCGGAAGAACGGAATAAAACCGAGTGATTCATAATATGTATCATCTTCCTTCCCGCCACTCTTCTTGTACAGGATGTGAGGTCTTGGATTGATCTTCACAGAATCATCCAACATGAGTGCACCATCGTCAACCATCGCATAGTATGTCGTGTCTTTCTCACTCCACACCTGCACACGTGTTATAACCTTGTGTCCTTTATCTATGCGATCCGTATAATAGTAAATTACATAGGCACATCCATCGTCCGTGTCTTTCTTACGCACTTCAATAACGCCCATGGAATCAGCTGTAGCAAATGCATATCTGTCATTCGCATCCTTGTATGCATAAATGTATGAAAATCCTTTGACCTTGCAGTCTGTGATACACTCAGCCAGCTCATCCATAAAGATGTCATTGTTATTGAAATACTTATCCATATGCTTCTGAAGCTCTGGATCATCCGATCGCACAATGCGTTCTCCGTTTCGATTGCCGGATAATATATACTGCACCGCCTGATCTACCAGCTCCGTAAAGAAGAGGTGCGGTATCTTCACATTGCTTCGAGTCTTATCTTCAACCAGATTGCCATCTGCATTGTAATAAAATAAGCGGTACTGCTTGATGTCATTGTCGCCGTCATAATACCGCTCACCAACCTTTGCAAACCGCTTCTTCTCGCTCGTTCTATCGTCGTCTATGAACTTTTTAATCTCATCTACTGTAAGCACATTCTTTGTCCCTTCTAAATAATCTATAAACGATTACTTCACTATACCAACCATGTTCCCTTAGGCTTATCATTCTCATATACACCTGTCAGAGCATCTGGAGCATCATCGTGAGCATTCTTGCCTTCTTTCTGATATTTCCTTATTGCTTCCGCAAACTTCGGCCATCTATCTTCCCAATTTACAGGAAATACAACATTCTGCATTACTCCTGTGCTGTTTGATAGTATCCTTGATGTTTTATTTTTTGACTGAAAGAACCACTGTATCTTAGTGTGAGTATTCCCCAGAGCTTTCAATTCTCTTATTACATTTCTGCTGAACCCTCGACCGCCATTATTACTCTCTATCAGAGCATTACCAACGTTATTATTTGTCAGCATCTGAGCTGTCGCTGGTTCGGTAATCTCCATAGGATCCTTTGTATATAAAACATCAAGTATGTAATATGTATTTTCATACATTCCATAACAAATAGAACACAGATAATCGCTACCTGTATCCGCTGTATCTGTATAATTCAATATATATCTGAACAGGTTATTGCCATTACTATCTCTTGGAATATCTGTGTATGTCTTGATATGGCTATACAATCTACCTTTAACATCTATTGGCTCTTGCTGATAATTCGCAAGGACTATATCCTTGTTCATATTTTTTGTTTTCAACTTATAGTCTTTATATGACAGTATAGCTTCACAAAGCATCGTTCCGTCTTCCTGAACCGCCTTGTAATTGATATGTACTACATCATCATAGTTTGCAAGTATATACCCAGCAAGATCCTTTGTTGACCATCTCGTCATAATTATGATGATCTTGAAATTGTTTTCCGTTCGGGATAGCATGGTATTATTGAACCAGTCAATCTGCTTCTGCAATACTGATTCATTGTAAGCTTCATCACTGTTTTTTATAAGGTCATCAATAATCATGATATTACAACCGAAACCAGTCGCAGTACCTGTTGGAGATGTCGCAAGGTAATTAGCCTGTTGACTACCTTCAAGGCTCCATTTCTGTGCAGCAGCTTCTCCATATTTTATCTTTGTACCAGGGAATATATCTCCATACGTCAAAACGCCATCTGTAGGTTTTTCTGCTATAACATCCCTGACAGCCTTTGCAAATGTTCCTGACAGAGTTTCGTTATATGAGCCGGTCATAACCTTTTTATCTATACCATATTTACCGAACAGCCATTGTACAAACTTGGTTGCTGTTCGTGACTTTCCGTGTCGTGGCGGCATATTAACCACCATTATCTGTTGTTCTGACTCTTCGATAAACCACTGTAGCTTATCTGCAAGATCATGCAAAAATAGTCTGTCGTTACTGTAGAAGTCAGGCGAGGTCAGTTTGCAGTACGACCAGAATTCTCTTCTTGATAGTTCTATCTTTAGCTGTTGCTGTAATAAAGGATCATGCTTGTTAATCATCAATAAGTTTCTTCAATTCTTCGGTTGTTAGCCCCTCAAATGCATTTGGTGTTGTATTCTTCACTTCTACTTTCTCTGTAAACATACCCAAATGCCTGCCCAGGAGCTCCAACGCCTGTATCTTGCTATACGGCTTTATTTCAAAGCCATCTCGACCTTTTTTTATTACTGCAATAGCTTTCTTCTGCTCTTCTGTCAGCTCGTCCGTCAGAATAGGCTCTACTGTCCTGTATTTCACTGGATTGCCGTCCTCGTCAAGTACCGGGATCATATTCCCTTCAACCTCTACCATGGCATCTTTTTCAACAACCTTTGCATAGTCAGATGCCTTTGCAAATGCGATAAGCGCAAGCTCATGTAATACGCTGTCCTGAGTAATCTCTGTACGTTTTTCACGCTCTTTTTGCAGCTCAGATATTTTCTTTTGAATACTAACATTTACTAACAAGCGTGCTCCTTGCTCATTTGCTGTTTTCTTCGAATACCCTGCTCTGATAGCTGCTTGTGTGGCATTCAGATCAATCAGGTATTCATCACAGAATCTCTGCTGTTTGGCTGTAAGCTTAGCCATCACAATCACCATCCTTTACAATATCCATCCAAACAAAAAGCCTACCGCACCGGAGGATATGATCAGCTAAAGAGTACGGCAGGCATAAAGCAAAAGGCACCATGCAAAATGCACGATGCCTTCAACTTCCATTTATGATACATTAAATATAACACAGATTTCTCGTCTCATGTTATACAAATAAGTCAAAAAAATTACAACTTTTTCACAATCTTTATACTGATTTTAGGTGTATGCAATCAAACTATACCCTCTTTTGATGCATGCCACCACGTCTTTCAGCAGATTTTCATCAACGATACCCTCCAGCATATCCGTTACATTCTCTGCTACATAATCCACATTGTAACTGTTAATGCTGCGATCAATGATATCCGTCACAACCGCCATATCATACGGTACATCCATGCCGGCACTCTTGTATGTTTCAGCATAACTTTCCAATCTGCTCTTTAATCTTTCCGGATCAATCAACTTTCCCATAGATTTTACCACCTGCCTTTACAATCTCGATTGCATCATCCAAATTAACTACAAGCTCTCCGCCCATGCCGTCATTCCCGAACCGTTCGTATGATGCTTTCTTTAAACGCTCCACGGCATCATCTGTGTCATATGCGGTCGATTGCTTGTCAATCAAATTAAACAAATCGCTTACATCGTCGCTTGTGCATATGTGGTCGCTATACATAAGTCTGCCATTTTCGTTAAAATAAGCATCAAAGTGTTTTACTAATACATTTTTTAATTCGTCCGCATCAATCAATCTCATTCTTCGCCCTCCTGTTCCTCACTCCATTTCAACTTCTGACCGCATCTGTTACAATAATTATTCAATCCAATATAAGCATGATGCACCATACTGCTGTGAAACATTTTTTCTACATCATCACTTTCACATTTTTCAGAAACATCAGTGTCATCAAATTTAATTATTTCCAAGGCACATGATGGGCATATACAAGCATATACATTGACATTGCCGTACTGGTCATAACCAACATCTTCATACCTAACTTTCTTCGGTACCTGCTTTTCAAGTGCCTTAATTGCCATATCAATAGATTCTTGCAACATCACATAGCCACTTGTTGGCTTATTGCTTTTAAGACATTCAATAGCTTCTGCTTCGTTGCGTATTAGTTTTTCACTCTCTGTCATATTATCCCTCGCTTTCTTCTACTTCCGCATTGCCTACTGCAAGTGCTAAAAATTCGTCAAATTCATCTGTTGTAATATCCCAACTGTCGCACCAATCGTACAAGGATATTCTCTGGCACTCTTTTTTAAGTGCATATGCTATTGTTTCTGCTGTTGATTTCTTCATGTTATCTCCTCCTTTTCGCCCGCTCCACAGCATCCTGTTTCATATCCAGGTAATTGCTCAGAGCATCCTTCTGTTTTCTGATACATTCATTTTTCTTCCGTTGCTCCGTGGCGAATGCTTTATAGCCTTCACACTCGCCATGGCAACCTACCTTTCTATCCGTACATCCTTTACATGGATATTCACTCACAGCTTCAACCCCTTCCGAAAACGATACTTCCCGCTGTTCTCCGGAAGATCTTCTAATGTATCAAGCACGCCCTGAACGTGAGCAAGTGCCCTTCCATGCATGGTTGACGCCCACGAATACGATTTCTTGTTATCCGCTGCCACATCGTCAAGGTCCTTGCCCTGAATATAGAGCTTGTGCAGCACATTGTACTCCTTGACCGGAATCTGCTGAATCACTTCGCTGATCTCGCTCTTAACATCTCTGAGCCGTGCAACATACTTATCAATATCTCTTGCAGCATCGATTGCCATAACAACCGAATCTTCCATCTTCTGGTTGGATCCTGACGACTTCACACGCTCTCCATCCGTCTGACCGGACAACGAACTTGCCAATGTAAGCCACTGCTCCCGCTCAATCATCTTATTTGTGATCACAGCATCAATCTTCTGTACCTGCTGCAAATAGTTCTTTACTTTCATTTTTCTCAACAAAATCACGCTCCCTTTTCATCATCCTTTACGATAACAAATGCAACATCTTTACGTTCCATATACTTCTTAATCTTCGAGATCTGGAACGTGGCAAGCTCACTGATCTCCAGCTTGCCCGAATAATTTCTCTTAATCATGCAGACGTTCTCATCATCCATCAGATTCGGAATAACCGTCTGCTCTGTTATGTTTTCTATGTACATGCTCATATCCTCCATTTTTGCGCAAAAAAATACCAACCATCATTATTCGATGGTTGGTATCAAATACATACACTTTTATGCTCTGTACTTAGGATATTTATCTTTATATTTTTGTCCATTTTCACAATACGGACAGTAGAAATAATCTTTTTTGCATCCTTGTGAGGCTTTGTCATAAACTTGATCTGCTGAAAGACATCCCATTTTATCTAGTCTATCATATTCTTCATCAAATTTATCCATGTCCTCTGCACTTATAGTGTCTACTACACCCTTATTTTTGCATGTTAAACAAAACTGTTTTGTGTTATCAATTAAACCCATAATACATATCCTCCTTCGTATTGGTAAGGATATTATACCATTCCAACCATCACTATTCAATTTTCAAAGTTCGACAAATTTCGACGTTACATCATCTGATCTAACGGCAATTCCATCTGAATTGCTGGGTAATCTTCCCACGGAACGCCTATGTAATCGAGAACTCTTCCCCAGCCATATTTCTCTCCAGTCTCTGGATCTGTACAACACCGATACATGTAATACTCCCATTCTTTCTGGTTACGTTCTCGCAATTTATCAAATCTATGCGGCCTTTTCTCCATATGAATGCCAAAGCCACACATACTACATCCGGTTCGCTGTGCTCCAGTAGTCCGAAGATTTCCACACTGATCCTGTACTACATCGCCGTAAATATCCGGTATAATGCTATCCACCGGCTCATATGGTATTACATTTCCATTCTTGTCTTTGCTGTAAGGTTGCTCATAGTACAACTTCTCAAACACATCCATGTTTTTGTGATACCAATCATCCATTTCCAATGCCAGCTTTAATATGTCATTTCGCATATACGGAGCAAACGGAGCCGATCGCATTGTGGTTTTTCCATAGTAGTTGCATCCGTGATCGGTAAGCGCTTCTTCTCTCTGTCCACCTTCCGACGCCATCATTCCAAGATACGGATAGCTCTGATGTTCCCTAGCCCAATCATCGCAAGGCTTCTCTTTGAGCCAATAGCAACAATCATTTGATACCTTAAAATTCGGTTTCTGATAATTCACTCCTTCATTTTCGTTTTCATATCCTCCAAACAATTTCAACCACTTCTGCGGCAGTTTCATCCGACTATTCTTCTGAAAATGTCCGAGTTCTCCACATTCACCTGTAATAATCGCATGTCTGACCGTTTTATTCTTTTCCGTCGGATTCTGTAACAATGCAATCTTACCAGCTATACGCTTACTGATTACCGGAAATCCAACCTCATTCAATACCTGTGTCTTTGTCTTATATGAATGCAGAATTGTCACACCAAGCGCTTTGTGCACTTTCTGAATACTTGCATCTTCCAGACTTGATACTGATATTGCCGGTACGTCAATTCCGATAGATTTCAAGAACACATGCAATGTAATGCTATCAAGTCCACCAACACTGACATGCGCTACTTTCCCACGTTTATCCATCTCTTGAAGAAATTCTATTGCCCGGAGTTCTGACCGCTTCTTTTTTACCTCATATGGCTGATACTGCATGGCAATCATCCGGCTTTTTGCTTCACGCTTCTGATCTTTCCACTTCTGGAATTCCACGTCCGGCTTGTCTATCTCAATATCTTCCAAGAAGTCAAATTGTTCCTGTTCCATATCTACCTCCTACGCAAACATCAACTGTCCATTTGCTTCCTCTGCAACTCTCATATTTGCTGTTCTTCTTGAAACACACATTTCCGGAAGATTTGCTTTCACAAGTGCAGCCGGTATCGGTGGACACACTGCATTGCCGCATCTTCTTACCTGCTCCGTTCTCGGATATGTCTTGCCAGTATAATCATGATCAATAATGTAATCTTCTGGAAATCCCTGACATCCATATAACTCTCGTGGTTCCAACATTCGAAGTCCGATATCCACAATCTGGTAATCAACACCCTCAATCGTTACAAGACCAAATCTATCCTTTGTGGTAACCGTGTCTAATGGTTGTTTAATGTCCTGTCCGGTAGCATCACCATAGTATTTAATCAGAAATGCCCGGACTTCTCCAAAATGCCCCGCAGACGTTGTCACTGTATGTAACGGCTCTCTTTCATCCTGCCCGATGCACGTCTTATAGAACTTACTGAGAAACGATGTAACCAATCCGTACCGGTTCGAACCATCAACTGTCATGATCGGTTCTTTTATGGTTTGCCCTCGAACTTCTCCCTGCGCTGTTTCAGAATGATACTGGATCAGCGTCGGTGTCATAAGCATATGCTGATTATTCGATGTGACAGTATGTATCGGTTCCCTCATATCGCTTCCGAAATGGTTTTCCCTATTCACCGATAAGTATGGTTCCACTAATAAGTGACTTCCTATGGTTGTTATCGTTCCTAAAGGTTTTTTGATGTCCTGCGCATCATTGTTAAATTTACACTGAATGATAAACGGCTCTGGATTTCCTATCACAAATTTCTTTAGTCCTCTTGCAATCCGTTCCATCGTCTTCGGAGCCAGCGGTCGTACCGCCCGGATACCATATTTTTCTTTAATCTCTTCAGAAGTGTCAAAAATGCTCGGACAAGGCAGGCTAAAATCAAGTTGCGTGTATGCTCCAACATAAGGTTTAAGCAACCCTGCCTTGACTTCCTCACTGTCCGCCGGTGCATGTGTAGGCTCTGGCCAGACGATTGATTTCCCATCGCAACGTGCAATCATAAAGAATCTTTTTCGCATTGTTGGAGCTCCATAGTCCGCTGCCACAAGTTCTTTGAATTGTACTTCATACCCTAACTCTTCAAGCTGTTTTACAAACCGTTCAAAGGTCTTGCCCTGTTTGTTCTTAATTGGGTGATGGCGTCGGTTTAATGGTCCCCATGTTCTGAACTCTTCTACATTTTCAAGCATGATTACTCTTGGTCTTACAAGACCCGCCCACCGGCAGGCTACCCACGCAAGACCTCTGATATTCTTATCCTTTGGTTTTCCACCTTTTGCCTTACTGAAATGCTTACAGTCCGGCGAAAACCAGGCAAGTCCTACCGGATTTCCTTTGCATGCTGCAATCGGATCTACCTGCCACACATCTTCACAATAATGCTTTGTTCTTGGATGGTTGGTTTTGTGCATCTGTATAGCTTTCGGATCATGATTGATGGCTATATCAACGCTGTATCCTGTTGCCATTTCGATGCCTGTCGAAGCTCCGCCACCGCCAGCAAAATTGTCTACAATAATCTCTCCATGTATCACTCCATCACCCCCGGCATAAAATCAAACAGCGTCAGCTCGTCCATCTCGTTTTCTGCTGCCTGCAGATATCCAACTCCATCTCGGAAATAATCATGATTCAACTCACAGCCTTTACCATATCTTCCCATCTTAACCGCCGTCATTGGTACCGTCATAAGTCCGCCGAACGGATCATATACGACATCTCCCGGATTGCTGTATCTGTTGATGATTCGCTCCACGATATCAAGCTGAAGCGGACATACATGCATCTGCGCTCTTCTGCGGCTCTGTGTCGTGTTAAGTGTCCGCATCCGGTTGATATCATCCCATACCTCAAGTTGGTTCCATGATCCCGGAGCAACCACCATGAAAGTAGCCGGCAGTCTGCCGTCCTTATCAAGTTCTTTTGCAAGCTTCACATGCTCTTCATAGTTGTAAACGCTCTCTCTGCTGTATTTCCTGTATGCTTTCTGCAGATTATCCACCGATATCTCTTTCAGCTCATCCTTACTGATCAGACGATTGCCCGACGATCTCCAATATCCATGTGCGTCTATCTGCCATTGTGCCCTTGTGTATTCTTCCTTGCTCTTTGATACTGGATCATCTGCATATGCTTTGCTATGATCCGTTGGGAGCTTTCGGAACAATAGGATATATTCCGGGCATCCTACACCCATCTTGGTGCCATCCTTGCACTGTTCAGACCAGCCAAGGCGGTATGTCTGGTTATTCTCTCGTACAACATCCGTCACAACAGTGATCATGCCGAAATACATAAAACCATGTTTCATGTAATGTTCGATACAATCCGCATGAAACGGCTCGATCGTCGGCATCCCGGTACCAGTCGCATTTCCAAAAAGCACTCTGTCCTTTACATGTACTGCTGCCACTCTGCCAGGCTTCAATACCCTCAGGAGCTCCGGTGTCAGATAGTCCATCTGTTCAAAGAACCGCTCTGTATCCTGATTGTGTCCGAAGTCGTTATAATTTGCACTGTACTCGTAGTGATTGCCGAATGGTATCGACGTATGTATCAGATCAACGCTGTTACTTGCCATGACACGTGTTTCTTCCACACAATCGCCGTATACCGCTTCATAGTGATTTCCTCGCACGGTTCGTTCTTCTCTTGTTCCTTCCACTCCCATCTTCCTTTCCAATCGTTCAGCTTTATTCGCTGAATTCAGTCCATATTTCTTCACGATCACAACCATCCGCTGGACCATGTAATTGTGATTCTTCCACTTTTCAATCAACGCTTCCTTGATCTGCCGCTCGTTCTCCATGTAGATAATGTCGATTACTACCGGCTGACTTTGCAGGAATCTGTAGCACCGATGGATTGCCTGTATGAAGTCATTAAATTCATAATCAATACCAAGGAATATTTCCCGGTGGCAATACTTCTGGAAATTACACCCCGAGCCGGACAGCGATTTCTTTGTTGCAAACAGACGTGTCTTTCCATTCGAGAAATCAATTACACGCTGTTCTCTTGTCTCATAATCCATAGAACCATAGATATCGACCGTCTCCGGCAATGCTTTTTTTATAGCATGCCGTTCGCTCTCGAGATCATGCCATAACAGGAAATGATCATCCGGCGAAGCATCCACAATCTCTTTCATCTTCTGCGCCCGGATGTCTATGCTATCCCGCTTGACCGCCGCTGCTTCTTTCAATCCTTCTGCCGCTTCCTGAAAGAGCTGCATCTGGCCGTCCCTGTCTGCTGTATCTCCGTAATGAATCGGTATCTCATGCCATCTGACATCGAGCGGTGGCAGATCGTATCCGGCATCGGAATAATCCGGATTGAGATCTGACGGCTTTGTAACGAACAGCGCCCAGCTTGACACCCACAGCCAAAACTCATCTTCCATGTTCGGATACAGCGTCAGGTTGTTTGCCTTTGTACTATCCCGCTGGAAAAATCTTGTCAGCGCCTGTCCTGTGTCCATGACTTCCAGATAGCCGGCATAGTGTATAAGCTCCTTGTACTTATTCGGCGATGGTGTAGCCGTTGCTACGAGCTTATATTGAACGTTCTTGAATTTATCCAAGAATGTCTGATATGTCTTACTTCCAAAGCTCCGGAGTACACTTGCTTCATCCAGTGACGTTGCAGCAAAGTACGATGGATCTATATCACCATCTCTCACTCGCTCATAGTTCGTCAGCACAATCTGACTGTCACACGCCTTGACCTCGTCCATCGTCCGGCAATACTCCGGCTTCTCATATCCAAGCAGTTCCACCGCATCTCTGGTGAACTCCTGCTTCACTCCAAGTGGCAGAACAATCAAAGCTCTGCCGCCGGTATGTTCTGCTGCCAAATGGCAGAACTCTATCTCCTGTACCGTCTTTCCAAGACCGAATGCTTCAAACAATGCCCGTCGTCCGCCCTTAAGTGCCCATGCAACGGCATCTGACTGATGTGGTTTCAATGCCGGATTGATCTTTGAACGATCAACCGCAAATCCGCTGTCTGTTGCAAGGTCGATTTTGCTTTCTAAAAATTCTCTATATGTCATGTCACACCTCACTTGCAACCAGTTCTCTATTGCACAGCTTCTTGATCTGTCTCACTCGTTCAAACGATATACCGCACATTTTCGCTGTATCGGTCATGCCATATCCCTGCAGCATGCACCGCATCGGCTTCTGTGTTCTCGGAGACAACTGATCTACCATATGTTCAAAATCCATCATCGTAATAAGTTCTCCGATACAATCGTGTCTGTCTTCCAGAAACGAATCCCCATAACTGTCACCATCATCATTTACAATCTTGTCGAGTGATACATACTGTGGTTTCTCGACATCTTTCCAGTGAAATGGTGTACGTACTGTCACATCTCCAAATTGAATGTATCTTTCCACATATCTGTTGATATATATACCGATATAATTTCGATTTAAGTGTTCCAGATCCTTGCTTCTGTCAATGGCTTCCACCAGTGCAAGTACACCTTCCTGTATGATGTCATCGTAATTTGGGAATCCATGATATTTATTCAAATGAAAATACACGAGTTTGATATTCTCCATGATCTTCTGATTTCGCAGCTCAATTCTTTCTGCCTTTGTCAACTCCATTCACCTCCTGCTGAAAGAGAGCTTCCATCTCATCAAGCGCAGATACTCGCTCCTGCGTCGGTTGTACGCTCTTAGGCATATTGCTCTGATATCCTCGTCTCTGTTTCTGCCTGCGCTCATTCACTGCATTTACTACCCATCGAATAATTGCGAGATAATGAGACTTTGTTTTGTAACCTTTCTCTTCAATGTACATATCAAGAAATTCGATTGCATCGTTACGAATATCAGCTCCGTACTTATCTGCGAGCTTGGTGAATTCATCATCCAACAGCATCACATTTCCGAATGGTCCATATGAATGCTTTGCGGGTGCGCCCTCTCTTTCATTTACTTTCATTTCATTTACTTTTATTTTATTTGTGGGGTTTTTACGGGTTTTACTCTCATTTTTAACGGATTTATTATGGTTTTTACTGTATTTATCCGAATTTTGGGTGACTTTAATAAAAGAAGCGGTCTCCTCTTCATTCAAAAGCCATATCTCACAATCAACTATGATTTCACGTCTAAGGCTCTTTGCCGCCTCCTGATAGCGTTTCTGTATATTCGGGGAGGTAATGATAGTGTCCGAACTAGCAAGTGTGATCTCAACGATTAGTGACCGACTAGCCAAGAATGTCATTATCTGCTTCATTGAACCCTCGGACAGCCCAAGGGATGCTATCGCTGCATCCTCGCTGTCCTCATTCCATACGATGTAATAACCGTTTTCTCTATATATCTCCGCAAGCAACCATATGTAGAATATCAATCCATCCGATCCGTATCTTGCACTGAGTGCCCGAATCTTTAGGTCTGCGAAGAAATCCGTGTCAAATGGGAAGTACAGCAATCCTTTTTTTTGCGGTCTTGCCATCTGCTCCTTCCTTTCAATCCAGCTATTTAATAATGCTGGTTGCATAATCCTTATAAACATCTTCAAGCATTGTTCGATTACATTCTACGAACTCGCTTCCGGCAAGTTCCTTATACTCTGCCTGAATCTTCTGTCGTGCTCTTCTGACCGATTCTGTTGTTGGAAATCCCAACTCTCGCATATGCAGGAAGAACTGCTGAAGAGGAATCTTATCTACATCTACGCCGTTCTTCTTGCCAATTTCCTTGTACACCATGTAACATAAGCATCCGTCACTGCTCCGAGTCTCTGGATGTTTCTCAAGCATCGCTTTTACAACCTTATGTGTATCTCTGATATTTGCTCCCATCTTGTCACACCTCCCTGATCCGGATGCCGTGTCTGTAGAGCATCAGCTTCCGCTTTATGATGTAATCCTTTGTCCGGAATCCTTTTGTATCCTCTACGACCGTATCTCCGTTGGTATCTATATAAACGAAATCAGCGATATAACTACATGCATGTTCCACGCAAAACTTCTTCATCTTCACAAATCCATTCTTCAATGTGACCGGTCGCAGTTCATATTGCGATGGAATCAGTTCATATTTGACCTGCATCTGCAGATTGCTAATCTCGCCAGTCTGTTCAAGCAAATGAAGCTCCCGGTACCGCCACGCTTCCTTCTTGGAATCAAATGTAATACCGTCAACTACCACTTTTCTGCTTCTGTATTTGCTCATGTAACTCCTTTCCCTCTACCGCAACAAAAGCGGTAGAGAATGACTTACAATAAAACAAAGAATACTGTGATATATATATCTTTGTACAATAACCTTATCCAAACAATGCGGCAGCGGCACTGTTGTTCACCTGCTCCGGCGTCGGCATTTCCGCTTCATCCACCTGTGCCCGTTCTTCCTGCTGAGAGTCTTTCGCCTGTTCCTCAAGTGTTTCCGCCTGCTGTGAAGTTTCTGTAGCATCTACATCTGCAACTGGCTCATCTTCTACATATACCTTGGAACCATCCTCTTTGATGTATGCCATGTCGGATTCAAATGCCGACTGCATCTCGATAGACATGATTCCCCACTTGCTGATCAACTGACGGAGCATCGTCTTGTATGCCATTGCATCGAAGTTCTTATACCAGAAGCTTGAATACATCCACGAATCACGTTGATCATAATTACCGGCAACATAATCTGCATAAGACACCTTATGCTTCACACCGTATCTCGTGTTAATTGCGGTTCCATCTTTTGAAAAAGCCTGTGAGTATTTGTCCGCATGCGCGAGCATCTGATTTTTGCTCCAATACATCGACTTTCGAAATCCATTCACAAGTTCAAACATCGCATAATATCCAACCGTCTCCGCTTTCTCTCGTGCATCCCAGTCATTAACCATCAACTGAATGTTTATTTCCTCATTCATCGGATCAAAGCTGATAAACTCTCCTTCCTTGATAGCCAGCACAGTAAGCTTCTTATACTGACCTGATCGGATTGCAAGCTGAATATATCCTTTGTATCCCATCTGGAACTGTGCAACCTTTGTACCGGCTTTGTTGTCGCTATACGGCACAAGGTAATAATGACCGAGTTGTGGTGATGGGGAAAGCTTCAAGCTCTCTCCCAACAGCGCACCAGACAGGATCGATGGCTTCGTACATTCTGCAAGAGCAGGATTCACGCTGACTGCAGATACTACTCCGGAGATAAAGCGCTGCACATTTCCCTTACCAAGTGCCTGCTCAATATTCGCTTTGATATCCATACGATTCAAGAACCCTGTCATTGTCGTGTCCTGAATCTGATTCTGCTTACTCTTAACCAAACTATTCTGTACCATCTTATTTGTCTCCCTTCTTTACAATCGCATCAACTACAATATCTGAAAGCGTCTCGGCTAACTGGTCTAAGATCTGTTCAAATCCGCCCTTCTTGTCTGATTCCATCTCTCTCTTATCCTTCTTCATAAGTTCATCACAAGTGGCATCCGCTAATGTAAGAATCTTTTTGTATTTTTCATCTGCATCCTTCTTGTCATAACTTACACGAAGGTTATGCTTAAAACTACCAAGGATTGATGCAATTTCAACCGCACATATACCTTCATTTCCACTAATTATTGCTGTCCCATTTTCTGCTTTTACCATCTTCATATCCTCCTAAATTGCTCTAAACTCTATATTTCTGCTCTGGAAGAATTCTTTCAGGGCAAGTGCATCTTCGGTTGTAAGAAGTGCTGCAAACCGAATCCACTCTTTTGACGGCTCCAGTTCCTGCTGTGCCGGAGCTTCCTGTGGAACAAGATCCATAACCATCTGTTCCGCCGGCTGTTCCAACTGCTGCGATGCCTGCTCCTGTGCAATCTGCTTCGCACGTGCTTCCTCGGCTTCTCTTCTCGCCTTTTCCTCTGCTTCGTACTGCGCTTTCTTCTTGGCTATTTCGGACATATGCTGCGCCTTCTCGATTGCCTTTGGCAGATCCAGCGTCTCTTTGTACAGTTCCAACGCTTCAAAGCCAAACTCCGGGAGCTTGTTGAGTGTGAATACCGCTGTGCTAATCTCGTTTAATCTGGCACGCATCGCATCTTCGATAGACTTCATCGATACGGATGCATTCAACCACTTCTCATCCCAGATCATCTCCAGCTTTACAAATGCCTGAAATCCAATTGTCTCAAAGAGTGCTTCAATCTCCTTCCGCTTCTCTTCCTTCAACGTCTGCTCATATTCTTTGATCTGCTTATCAATCAACTGTACCGGCTCATTCACAATATCCGTGAGTTCACGAATTTTCCGTTCGAATTCATCGTATGGCTTCAAACAATCCTTTTTGATACGGATTCTCTCATCTGACATAGCCTTAATAAGCTTATTCAATGCCGCTCTGTCTGCTTTAGCATCCTTAATCTGATCACTGCCTGTATATACCAGATTCTTATACATCTCTACCTTGCTTGTAATCTCTGCTTTCAATTCTTCATAGTTAAACTGAATTACCTCCGGAAATGTTACCGGTTCTACTCTTAACTCCATTCATATCCTCCTAACTTAATACCAGCTCATATTGAGCATCCTTACCTACCGAGAGAAGGGACTTGATACGTTCGCTCTCCCGCTGATCCTTCAACTTCTGCTCTGTGCATTCCTCACATCGCTCCTGTGGATCCAGATGTGCACCACAGGTCGGACAGATATAACCATACATGGCATCCTCCTATATCTCCGGCAGTTTCACATGTGGGGCTTTCATATCTTCCACGCATGTCCAGAACTTCCGCTCTTCGTCCGCCAGGTAAGCAATCTCTTCTTCTTTCTCATTTCTGTATACCGTTTCATAGATTGTTTGCTTTGTAACATAACCATCAAATACGGATTTTAATTGTGCTGCGATAACGACATAATCAAATTCCGTAACCATCAGGTAATGCAGCACTTGAACATAATAATTTTCAGGTATGTAATGATCTTTCCAGTTTCTTCTCTGTGAGGAATTAAGAATATTAGTTGTCTTTATCTCTAAAATTCCTTTTTTCCCATCTGGATCTTCAAACCATCCATCAAGACTTGCATGTGCAAATGGATATTTGTCATTTGTCCACATATTGTTTTCTTCGTAGAAAACTTTTTTTTCCGGAAAATCCAAACTAAACAAAGCTCTTAGATGTGGTTCTGCCTGTATGCCATACTTCACATACGGCTTGTCCGAGATATCCTCCGGCATCAGATGAAACGCCTTGTCCTTCCAGAGTTCCACATTTGTCTTGTATGGATTCTTTCCAAGTATTGCAGATGCATCTGATCCGCCGATCTTCGTTCTGTGCTTCAACCAATCTTCACGATTTGGAAGCACCTGCATGGTAACCATTGATTCACGCTCCCTTCCGTGTTATACTTCTTATTGTGTTATTTGTTATTTGCACCTGCGGGATGCCAGTCCCAAGGGTGCTTTTTTTGTAGATCTCGATTGCATGATCCATATCATCATTGTTGGCATATTCAATCAGCTCCTTATAGATTACAGCCACAAGCATCATCCAAAATCCATAGACCATACCAATCCATAACAGCACCGCACCTTCGACCATGGCGAACGTTGCCAGCCGATAGGACCATATAATCATGTTATTGCTCATCCTCTTTCTTCCTCTCTGCTTGTCCACATATTCGCAGGTCGTGCCTGCGGTATCTTATGAACATTTCTTTGCCTGTTCAACAGCAAGTGCATCCGCTACCTTGTCGGTCAGCTTCTTCTTAATCTCTTCCTGCTGTTCTGGTGGAAGTGTTTTCAAATCCACCCATTTTCCATCAACCAACACATTGTATGTATAGGTCATAACGCATCACCTCCTGCATTAGCTTATTCAACTAAGGTCTACAGTGTGCTTGCTTAGGGCTTACTGCGTTCCATCAAAATAACATCCATTGAACAATCAACAAATTCGCCTTATACTTCATACAGGTGCGCCACACCAATACATATGAAAGAAGGTGAAATCATGTCAAATGATATTGTCAAAGATGCTTTAACCAAATGGGAAGACATTGCACTGGCTTACACGGTCAAAACATCTTCTGCAACCACTCCGGAGCAGTTCCTTGATGATTACGTGAAGAATAAGGAATCTTTCAACACAATCAAGAAACAGCACGCTGGAGAATGGATGCTCTAAAAATCAAATCTGGCAATCACAGATAAAACATCTTTTGCCACATCAAGCAGGTATAGAGCATGTTTCACAGAATATTTTTTTGCTCCCAGAGCTTTCAAAATATCTCTGATAACAAGCTCTTCGCCTTCTTGGGTTTCCAGCAAATTGTCTGTCGCTTCCATGAAGTAATAAACCATCTCTTCATCTGTAAGGATTTCCTTCGCTTCCGCAAATGTTTTTACATCTTTCAGCTTCTCGGCAATTACCTCATATTTTGATTTTCCTTCCATGCTTCTCCTTCCCATCAACGCTTGGTATTTGATGAATGCAATGCCTTTTCACTGTATCTCTGTATTGTCTGCTCATCTGGAACAGCATCAATATCTTTCAGATACAGCGTAAGGGCTTTTGTTGATTTCTTATATGCGGCTGCTCTTGCAAACTGACTAATAGCAACCACAATCAGAATTACACATACTAACTCGCTCATGCTTCTCCTTTCTATCTAATTAAATTTGTGATACACTATTCCCAAAAAAGGATGGTGTGTCACATGGTTTACGATTTTGAAAAAATAACTTTAAGTATGAAGGAAAAATATAAGCTTTTTGTTACCCGCATGAGAAAGAAATCCAAAGCTGAATATTTTGGTGATTCCGAATATTACCTTTCTGATATAAAATTTATCCGCCAAAACAGTTCTGGAAAAACAGACATTATTGGTTCATCCATACCAGATGGAACGTACTCTGTCACAAGCAATTATCTTCGCTACCTAACATATCGCAGGGAAAAATTTTTCTCACGAGTGCTTACTTCCGTTATCACACCTATAGTTGTTTCAATCGTTACATCCATATTGACAGTAATAATCCTAAGCAAACTAGGCTTAAAATAAGAATTACTGTTCTATATTTGCGTTCCCTTTTATACAGGTACTCATAGAAAAGAATCTCTTCATCTGTTACATGATGAAATTCTTGAAACCCTTTGTTATCTTCAAGGAATTTTTCTCTTCTAACGTCTTCTCTAATTGATTTCAATTCCTTTTCAGATTCAACAAAGTTTTTTATAAATCCCAATCCTTTCTCCTTTCTATCACTTTAAGTGGATTTTGTGGGCAAAAAAATATAATCTAACGGCATATTATATAATCTCGATAATGTATCAAGAATTGCAAACGATGGTGTAACTGCACCCTTTTCCCAGTTGATTACTGTTTTTTTGCTTACTTTAAGGCTTTTGGCGACATCTTCCTGAGTTAATTTCGCATTTACTCTTGCCGCTGCCAAGCTTATCTTAACATTCTGCAATCGTTATCATCTCCTTTCGCATATCATAATACCATCACTTTAAGTGGATGTCAACACTGAAAGTGAATTTTTTTCATTTTTAGTTGCTATATGTCCACTTATGGTGTATAATCTCTTTTGTAGGGAGGTGGTAACATGCCATACGAAGAATTCAATAAATTGTTCGCAAAAAATCTAAGATATTATCTTAATAAGTATAATATGACACAAGCAGAGCTCGCAAAACATCTGAACGTAGGAACTACATCTGTATATAATTGGTGTAATGGCATCAAATCTCCAAGAATGGATAAAGTGGATGCAATGTGTGAATTATTCAACTGTAAACGCTCAAATTTGATGGAAGATAAAGATCAAGTTGAGGAAACACATTACTACGAGAATCCGAAGACAGCAAAAATAGCACAGGAGATCTTCGAGAACAAAGAGCTCTCACTTCTCTTCGATGCTGCACGTGATGCTTCTCCGGAAGACATCCAAACAGTACATACAATGCTACTTGCATTAAAAAAGAAAGAAAAAGGCGAATAAGTCCGTATTATTGTACCTGCGATATGATATGCTCTTAGTCGCAGGGGGTGATATTACGAACGAAGTATTTGTACACTTAATTGATTTTAAGGGAGCAAACGCAAAAGAAACCGTCACTTCGAACGAAGATGGCAGTTTCTCAATCTTTATCAATTCAAGACTCAATCAGGAACAGCAGACAGACGCTTACTTGCATGCTCTGTCTCACATCACCCGGTTAGACTTCGAGAATAGAGATGCTTGCGTTGACCACTTAGAATATTATGCACATAATTGCTCACCAAGGCATTTATGATATTTACAATTTTAAGGAGGAAGGAAATATGATTTGTCCAAAATGTGGAAGTCAAAACGTTAACGTCCAGATAATTCAGACTGGGGGAAAAACAAAGAAAAAAGGGAATGGCGTTGGTGGTCATGTAAACAATGCCGCAAGAGGTATTACAGCTGTTTGTACGCTCGGATTATCTAACCTTGTATGGAAGAAATCAAAGGGCGGTGAGAAAACGACATTCCAGAACGAATCTGTATGCATATGTCAGAATTGCGGCAACTCTTGGAAAGCATCATAATTACATAAATAAAAATCCCCCAGGTGCTGGAAACACCTGAGGGAACGCAATACATCAAGAGCCTTAAACAAAAGCCTAAGTCTTTGATATAATGCCCTAAGCAAGCATATTATATCATAAAGGCTCTCGATGTACAATTTCAAATTGTATAAAGGAGTGATGTTTTATGAAGACTGTATGCGCTTATATCAGAGTTTCTACAGATTCACAGGAAGAATACTCACCAGATGCCCAGATCCGGCTTCTGAAAGAGTATGCTGCATCCCACGACATGACAATTATAGACATCTATCAAGATCTCGGTATCTCCGGAAGAAATGCCGACAAAAGACCGCAATTTCAAGATATGATTGCAATGGCAAAATCCAAGGAGCATCCCTACGATGCAATACTAGTATGGAAGTTCTCTCGTTTTGCCAGGAATCAGGAAGAATCCATCGTATACAAATCGCTGTTAAAAAAGAATCATGTGGATGTAGTATCTGTATCCGAACCGCTGCCAGATGGCGTGATCGGTGAGCTTGTGGAGCGTATCTTCGAGTGGATGGATGAATACTACTCTATCCGGCTTTCCGGTGAAGTCCGTCGTGGCATGACGCAGAAGGCTCTTGCCGGCGGATACAATTCAAATGTGCCGATTGGATATACCAAAGAAAGGGGACCTGATGCCATCCCACAAATCGACGAATATTATGGTCCTATGGTTCAAAGATGCTTTCACATGTTTGCAATCGAACATATACCTATGACAAAAATCGCAGCGACCATTAACAACTTGGGTTATCGCACAAGAACTGGAAAGCGCTGGGAAACTCGCAATATTACTGATATGTTTCAAAATCCGTTTTATATTGGAAAAATCCGTTGGAACAGTGCAAGTAGCAGACGTACTACGCCACGAGTAGGAGAAGAAATTATCCGAGACGGAAAACATCAACCACTCATTGATCAGGAGTTGTGGGATGCAACGCAGGAACGATATGCAAAAATTACTGCCCGAATGGGACACGGAAAGCGACCGGATATTTACAAGCATTGGTTGTCCGGTTTGCTGAAATGTCCGAATTGTGGTGGTACATTGGCATATCAAAATGGATTGGACACGAAAACAGGTAAACACTACCCCTATTTTGTGTGCTGGAAAAATGTGAAAGGTATGTGCGCAACCAGGAACAGTATATCTGCAGGTAAAGCGGCGCAATATGTACTTGACGGATTGCTGAACATCGTCGAAGATAAAGATATAAAAACAATTGCCCCTATCGTTCAATTTAACCAGGATGAAGCGGCGATTGCAAAACAGATTGCAAGCGTCAAGGCGAAGCTTGGTCGTGTAAAAGAAGCTTACGTAAATGGTATCGATACACTGGAGGAATATAAAGCAAATAAAGAAAAATTAGAAGCAGAGATTGCTCATCTGAAGGAGCTTGTTGTACCCGAAGTAAAACCCAAGACGGTTACAGTAGATGTCATTCGAACTGTTCACGATACTATCATGAATGCACAAAGTGATTCGGAAAAAGCAACGGCAATCAATTCGATCGTGGATCATATAATATACGACAAAGAAGCTGATACAATGGAATTCTTCTTTATTCCGTAACAAGAATAAGTTCCCATTAGTAAACGTCTACAGACCGCCATATTGTGATATGATTGCCTGTGCCAGCTTTGCATTTGTCTCCTTGATGTTCACGGGACATTGAAGTCTCTTTTCATAAATCCACATTTAACAACCACACGCTCCTTCCCAAGGCCATGGACCATCGATCCATGCATTCCAATCGTCGCACGTATCCACATCATAACGGTTGAGCGGACCATACTGCTTTACATAGTCAGATACTGCTTCGCACCGCATCATTTTGAAATGATTGTAGGCATCTATTGCTTCCCGGCAGTCCGGATGTGTATCTAAAAATAAGGTAATATCATCGATCATAAAGGAAACCTGATCGATAAACTGTCGAAGCTCTGCTTTACACATAGGTTTCATGATCCGTTACCCCCTCTTCCCGCAGAAAATCAGATTTAGAGAAGGAAAGGCTGTACCCTGACACAATGCCGTCGCAGGATCATACATTTCCTCCCATTTTTGCATTGGAACATAGCCCATGCCAACCGGCATGTGCCGCATATGTTCATTTGGATCTCCGCATCTGCAGTTATTTCTGCGTGGAATGGATGCACACCCACAATCTGATTTCATCGGCATTTCCTTGCAACCGCAATCTGGCATGGATGGTTTATCACCGCAGCCGCAATCCGACATGGATGATTTATTACCACAACCACAATCTGGCATGAATGGTTTATCTCCACAACCACAATCCGGTGTGGATGGTTTCCGGCACATCGTATCGCCCGGCATCACACAACGACCGGTACCTGAACACGGATAGCAGCTATTTGCGCCGCGCGGATTCATGCCACGGCCTCTGCCGCAGCCATAATTTCTATAAGAATCCAAACTGGTTACCTCTTACATTCTTTTTGTATACTTCATTGTATGTATTTGTGAGAAAAATGTGAAAACAGGAATATATCTTGCAAAGATTGGACAAACATACTAAAATAACGCTATTATCTTTTATTTCCATATAATGGGGGAACAAAATGGACGATACAAATCAGTCAGATAAAAATCAGAAAATGGTATTAAAAAGCATCGCAAAATGGTTGGTTATCTTTGCGCTGATTGCTTTTGTATGCTATAAAAATCAGGATCTGATGCAGGAAGCACTGGAAGAAATCCAGATAACTCCTGTATGGAAACTGGTTGTGTGTCTGCTGCTCGGAAATCTGTATTTCATCGCGGAAGGCTGTATCATCAGCGAAATGACGAACACCTGCGACCATCGTTTATCAGTATGGCAGGGAATCACCTGTGCATACCTGTGTACATTTTTCCGGATTGCAACACTTGGAAGCGGAACCGGAGTCGCACAGCTTTATTATTATAATCTGCATGGCATCCGCGTGAGTACCGCAACCGGCATGTCCCTCGCACAATATACATTCCAGAAAATTACGATTGGTTTATTCGGCGTTGTGTCATTTCTCCTTCTGATTCTGAGCGGGCACAGTGGCATCCGCAAATACGCGTGGTATATGTTTGCCGGTGCAGTTGTGATTTCGTTAATCTGTCTGTTTTTGTTTATATTAACGGTTTCCAAGAAATTCTCCGATCTGATCATGAAGCTGGCTCGAAAGCTTGTGAAACAAAAGAGCCGCCTGTATCCGCTGTTGGATAAAGCGCAGGTTTCCATCGACTATCTGCAGGAACAAGGGCGCATCGTATGGAAAGATAAGCGATTGTTTCTGACTGTCGTCGGTTTGGATTTCTTCAAATTCGCATGCTGGTATGCAATTCCGGGAATTTTCTTTGCCGGAAGTTATTCTGTCACAGTTGCAACCTGTCTGGGACTTACTGCCGTCTGCAACATGGTTGGCTGTGTCATGCTGGCACCATCCGGTGTCGGTACGCTTGACTTTGTATTCGCGTTGTTCTTCGCCTGTGTCATTCCGGACGGCGATGCCGTGGCAGCCGCACTTGTAATCTACCGGTTATTCACCTGGATCGTACCTTTCGTGATCGGACTCGTTCCGGCACTGGCAGTGCGGAAGAAGGATGCGAAGTAAACTAAATATGGTTGTTTTTTCACAAGTGGTGTCAAATTGTCACCACTTGATTTTTTATCTCTAATTTCCCGAAAAAGGCTAAACACTATTTCGCATATTTGATTATTATTTTCCTACTATTTCAGAATTCTAAGGTTGATTTAAGGTTCGTCCTCTATACTTCGTATTGAAAACAAAAACAACAGGAATTTGAAAGGACGTGATTTTATGAAGAAAAAATCCATTTTACCACTTGTAACAGTAACGATGCTTGCAACTGCCCTGCTTGGCGGATGTACAAATAAGACAGATTCGACTACAAGCTTTTCGGATTATGCAGTCACACAGCCTTAAATAATAAATATTTCTTCACAATTATAAACTCTTTCCTATTTGAATCGCGGTCGGGGTGGTTGCAAGTCCACCCTGACCCGTTTCTTTTATATTCGGAGACATTTCATTTCCGATTCTACGCATTGCGTCGATCACTTCATCCACCGGAATCGCACTCTTAATCCCTGCCAAAGATAGCTGTGCCGCACTTACTGCATTGACAGCTCCGGCAACATTCCGTTTCACACATGGCACTTCCACGAGTCCACAGACCGGATCACACGCAAGTCCAAGCATATTTTTAAGTGCCAGTGCGGCCGCATTTGCGATCATCGCATTCGTGCCTCCCTGCAGGAAGCATAACCCTGCCGCTGCCATCGCAGATGCTGAACCAATCTCTGCCTGACAACCGCCGGACGCACCGGCAATCGAAGCATTTTCCGCAATGACGGCACCTACCCCTGCGGAAATGAACATCGCCGCCACCATCTGTTCTTCTGTGCATGCAAGCTTCTCCTGCGCCGTCAGGAACACCGCCGGGATCACGCCGCACGAACCTGCGGTCGGTGCCGCAACGATCCTTCTCATGCACGCATTTCCCTCTGCCATCTTGATTGCCTTCTCCATCACCAGACCTAAGAAGTCACCGCAGAGATTCTTCCCTGCCTCGTTATATGCGCGAAGTTTCTCACCATCGCCACCGACCAATCCGGATGCTGACGTAAGCTTTGCATCGTAGGTTGCATCCGCATGACGCATCGCCTCATACATGCTCTGCATCTTCGCATAGGAAGCTTCCTGCGTCACGGCGCGTTCTTCCATATCCGCATGTTCGATCACCTGCGCAAACGCCATCTGTTCTTTCTCGCACAATTCCAATATATCCTGAATCGAATGATACGTTATCACTTCGCATCGCCTCCTATACTAAGGTATGTCACCTTCTTCACACCCTCGACCTTCTTCAGCCAGTCAATGCCCTCCTTCGGAATCTCCTGATCGCATTCCACGACCATAACCGCCTCTCCGCCACGACTGGAGCGGTACAACTGCATGTACGCAATGTTTACACCTTTGTGTGAAAGCATCGACGTCACCTCCGCCACGTGTCCCGGCTGATCCTGATTGTGTACGACAAGCGTCGGATAATCACTGGAGAAATTCGTCTCGATTCCATCGATCTCGGCAATGTTGATCCGGGAGCCACCCAGCGACTGCCCGATGATCTCCAGGCTTCTGCCATCCTGTCCCTGCAGAAAAAGCTGCGCCGTGTTCGGGTGTGCTTCCTTTAACTGTGCCTCTCCGAATTCGATGTGCATGCCCTGTTCTTCGGCAAGCATAAGCGCCTGCGGAATCCGCGCATCGTCCGGCTGCATCCCAAGCAACCCAGCCACAAGCGCCTTCCGCGTACCATGTCCTTTTCCGGTCGTCAGAAAACTTCCATATAACAAAATCCGCGCGGAGACCGGCTGTTCGCCCAACAGCTTCCGGCTGATATATCCTATTTTAACAGCTCCCGCGGTATGGGAACTCGACGGTCCGACCATCACAGGGCCTACAACATCAAATATATTCATTGCTTCACTCTCTTTCTTCTGTATTATGAGATTTCTGCCTTCAAATTATGTCAAACATACAATAGAAACTTAAAAAAATCAACCGGAAACGTCTGGTCTTTTCATTCACAGTTTTTCCGGTTGATTCACTTAAATTGTTACTTTTATTTACATCCTGAACTTTTCTATTATAAGTTTGATTATTGATGAGACTTCTAAGATTGATCTATCCGTGGCGGTGTTCCAACACTGCCATCCGGCCTGTCACCATTTTCCGGCATCTGTCCGCCGTCACCATCCGGCATATCCGGCCGCTCACCATCGCCCGGCATTTGTCCGCCATTCTCATCCGACATATCCGGTCGCTCACCATCGCCCGGTGTACCGCCGCCATGTCCCATGCTTCCCATATCCGTAAGGGAAATGGATGAAGCTTCGACGAGTGTGGAATCATCTTCCTGCTGCCCATCACTTGTAGATGGATTCCCGTCCGCGGATGCTCTCTGCACGGAGCAGACAGAACGATTTCAACGTATCCACGCCTGTCTCGAACTCCTCATAGGTACAGAATTTCGTCGGGTCCTGCTCGACATAAGATGCAATCAGATTCTCGAAATATCCGCTTTCAAAATACTCGGAGATAAACGTATCAAAATACGTGTGATACAGTTCCGTATAGCTCTCATCTACAAAGATCCACGCAAGCATCGGACGGGAATCTACTGTTCCACCAGAAACCGGCGTATCAATCGGATAGTTCACCATCTATGTTGCCGAATCACCGTCTCCGCTGCCCGCAGAGAATCCGCCAAATGCAAGATTATAATCCCACGGAATCATCGAAAGCTGTCCATCCTCCTCGTACAAATAATAATTATGGATCATCGAACCGGTATAGCTGTCGAAGTTGCAGACGAAATTGTGCACAACAAAGTATCGTATTACCTCGTCCATATTTACCACATCTTCAATGTCTGAATTCTCATTCAGAGACTTCAGCGAAGCGATCAGACGGTCTTTATCCTCGTCTGTAATATCTGTCTTGGCATTGCCGAAGATGTTGCTGTAACTGCTATATTCATCATCTGAATATATGAGCGACAGGTCTCCACATTTCACGATCTCCGGAGTAAATTCTTCCTTGCGCCGGAGCATTGCCCGGATGCGCGCAAGCAGCTCGCCCATCGCAAATGGCTTCGGTAGATAATCGTCTGCTCCCATATCCAGCCCTGCAATCCGGTCTTCAACTTCTGCCTTTGCCGTAAGCAGCAACACGGGGGTCCGGTCACCGCGGTTCCGCAGCTTCTGCAACACCTCCAGGCCACTCATCTTCGGCATCATGATATCCAATATGATGCCATCGTACTCGCCAATCGTTGCATAATCGAGTGCTTCTTCCCCATCAAGCACGGCATCCACCGTATACTTGTGATAGGTGAGAATGTCGACCAACGCCTCGGACATATCCACTTCATCTTCTGCAAGTAATAATTTCATGCCGGATCCTCCTTTCCTACTAAAAAAGGGTACAAAAAAATCGGTGCGACGGGATTCGAACCCACGACCTCTGCGTCCCGAACGCAGCGCTCTACCAAGCTGAGCCACGCACCGATAAAATTGGAAATCAATCCAACATCTGACATGATAGCACAGATGCCCCGAAAAATCAATTCAAATTTCCATAGAAGCAGGCATAATTTTACCAGCCATCAATATGATCGCGCTGGATTGCCGCGAACATCCGGCTTTTCGCCTTCGGGAATTCTTCCTCCATATGTGCTAACATCTGCTTGGCTGCCTCCCGCTTCGTCGCACCATCCACAGGGCACTGATTCTTCACCACAGGAAGCTGATACCGCCGCATAAACCCACGCACCTCCGCCTCGGTCACATACACAAGCGGTCGGATCAGATCAAGCTCTGTACCATCCAGATGCGTCACTGGCGAAAATGTATGCACCCGCCCTTCTAATACCTGTGACATCAGAAATGTCTCCACGACATCGTCTTTATGATGCGCATATGCGATCTTATTACATCCCAGTCGAAGTGCTGCTTCATTGAATGCGCCTTTCCGCATCTTCGCACAGAGCGGACACATCCGCTTCTCCTGCCGCTCCATCAAGATCGGAAATATCTGCGTCGGAATGATCTCATATGGAACATTTAACGACTCGCACAGTTCTTTCACCTTAGAAAAATCCATATTTCCTACGCCAGTGTCAACCGTGATCGCTACGACGTCATATTTCTTCGGATAAAATTTTCGCATTCCAGCCAGTGCATACAGGAGTGTCAGACTGTCCTTTCCTCCAGAGATACCGATTGCAATCCTATCGCCATCCTCGATCATCTGGTAAGCGTCCACCGCCTGCCGCACCTTGCTGTATAATTTTTGTAATTCCATATCTGTTTATACTTTTATTCTTTCACCATCTTGTCAGCATTCACATCCAGCACAGACAAGATCACCTCTGATTTTTCCAACAGCTGCTGGTACTGCTTCTGTACCTCTTTCATCCTCCGGCTGTTCTCGTCGTAGTTTTTCTGATCTAAAAATCTTGAACTTTCTTCCAATTGCAGATCGTGAATCTTACTCTCCAACAAACGAATCTGACTTTGCAGCCGCGCATGTGTCTCCACAGGAATCTCCGTGCCAAACAACTTCTTCCGCAGCATCTTTGTCATATTATACACGCAAAAACCTATAATCGTAAATGCAATTTCAAATCCGATCAGACTTGTTACCAACCGGAACCACGCTTCCCATGCCTGCATAAAAAATACATCGATCATGCCTACCGTGACAAGCAGAGACAATACGATTGCAAGCGGCGTATCAATCCACAGGACAAACCCAAGCCGTCTCCGGCTGTATTTCTTGTCCACCTGCTGATCCTCAAACTCTAATTTTGACAGATCAAACTGCAATTTTCCAATATCCTCATGCAGCACATTCGTCGTCCCCGTCTGATCCGGGCACGCCAGAAGCTTTTCCTCGAGTTCCGCCTGTTCCTGCTCATTTGCAGCAATTTCCTGCTGCAAGGATTGCAGTCCCGCCTTTAACTGCGACTGCTGCTCCGCCCACGCCTCTGCAACCTGTGTCGGTGTGTATATGGATAATGCCTGTTTTCCCGTCAGTTCCTGCAAGCTTGCCAACATGCCGTCCGCATATTTCTTCTTTGCCATCTGTGCCTGCTCCGTCTGCTTCTGGTCAAACGTCTGCAGACATTTACCAAATGCGTTCTCCCTGTTTAATTCCTGCAACAGCTCATAATCAAACTCCGGTTTTTCTTCCTTCTTCTCCTCGAATCTGCGCATCGCGATTGGAACAAATTTCACACTCGTCAACTGCTTGTCGATATATCCATAGATAAACCCATGTTCTCCGGTTTCGTCCTCATTGATCGGCTCCAAACTTCCCGGATAATATACATGCTGCTTCTCAAATGCCAGATACTGATGTCTGTGTCCGAGACCGATATAACCAAAATGCTTCCCTCCGAAATCTTCAACCTCAAATGGACAGACATTTGTACTACCTCCATGTCCAAGGAAAATGTTGATTGCCCGGAGGTTTCTGGCATACACGCCATCGAAATCATTTCTCTCATTCTGTGGGCTGTACTGACAGATTCCGTAGACATCGACATTGTATTTTGCAAAATGCAGACTATCCGCGATACCTTCCGCATAGGAATTGCGCTCCGCACGCTCCCCATCCGGCACATGGTTATGAATATCCTCGCAATTGAGCAGATACGTCCGTGATACAAATTCATAGTTCCAAAGAACACTGTCCCTGGCAAGATAATCGCACTCTCCCGTGACATACAGGATATCGGTCTTCGGCAGACGTGCCAGCTGCGTATCAACAAACATGATATCTTCCTTCGTTGGCACATGATCAAACAGATCTCCGGTAATAAAGATCATATCCACCGGATGCAGTTCCATGTAGTCAATAAAATTTAAAAATCCGTCATACAGATACGGTGTTTCTCTTCTCGTCCCCAGATGAACATCTGCAATATGTGCAAATTTCATAGTATTTCTCCTTGTATAACATAACTATTGTAATTTCATTTCTTGATCCAATCTAAAAGTATAGCATATTTTTTTATATTGCTCGCAGTTATTTTATACATTATTTCCACGACGCACACTGTGCACATTATTCCGATGTCTTGCATTGTATTGAATTGTATTGAATTACATTTTGTAGTATAATTTATATTGATTACGGAAATCTGTATCACGGATTTTCCCATACGACTACAATGAGATTATAAGAACACAAACAGGACATTAGTATATGGAAAAACATGCCTTATTGATTGCGAATTCCGCATCAATGATCGACCATTTTAATAAAGATAATATCCGCATCTTACAGGATATGGGCTACACGATCTCCGTTGCCGCGAATTTTCAAGAAGGAAATTCAAGCACGGTGGAACGCATCCATGCGTTCGCAAGTGAGCTTGCTGCACAGGATATCGAGATCATCGATCTGCCGATTCCGCGGAAGATCACAGAGCTTGGGAAAGCGTTTAAGTCCATCCGGATTCTGAAACGCTATATGCGGAACCACCCTTGCCAGATCGTGCATACACAAACACCATTTGGCGGTGTCGTCGGTCGGCTTGCCGCGAAGAAATTCCGTAAAGATGGCACAAAAGTAATCTACTTTGTCCACGGTTTTCACTTCTTCCGTGGTGCGGGTATCAAGAATTATCTGCTTTATTACAATGTTGAAAAATGGCTGTCCCATGTAACAGATTGTCTGATTACCTTAAATCAGGAGGATTATCAGGCGGCGAAACGACGGTTTCATCACCCAAATGTCCATTATGTACCAGGCGTTGGCGTGGATACGGATACGATTGCTTCCATCTGTGTTGATAAAGCGGATGTATGCAGACGATTCGTTCTGCCATCCGACAAGAAGATTATACTGACGGTTGCGGAATTGATTCCACGTAAGAACGTAGAGACTTCAATCCGCGCATTTGCCAAGTCCAACCGTGATGATGCAATCCTTGCGATCTGTGGCAAAGGCGTTCTCGAACCATCGTTAAAGGAACTAGCGCAGAAACTGCAGGTTGGTGACCGTGTATTTTTCGCGGGCTATCATACGGATGTGCTGGATCTGTATCACTGCGCGGATTTGTTTTTATTTACAAGCTTTCAGGAGGGATTATCCGTCGCTGTCATGCAGGCGATGGCTGCCGGACTTCCAATCATCGCTTCGGATATCCGCGGGAACCGCGATCTGCTTGCCTCAGAGCCACATACACGCAGCAAGCATTACCTGCTTCCAACGAAGGACGCAGACGCATATGCAGCAAAAATCAATAAAATTCTCGATGATCCGGCACTTGCACAGGCACTTGGTACGGAAAACCACGCGAACTGCAAAAAATATTTTGATATTGCACTTGTGCACAACCTTATGACTACGATTTATACAGAGTTGACCGATTAACGGTCTACGACATTGCATTTATAAAAGGAGACTATTATGTATACAGTTCAGGTTCTGCTATCTACTTACAATGGCGAAACTTACTTGAAACAACAATTAGACAGTATCTTGAATCAGAAAAATGTTGCCGTGAAGCTCTTCGTCCGCGACGACGGTTCTTCCGATGGCACCGTGGATATCCTGCGCGCCTATGCCGCGCTCCACGATAACATTTGTTACCTATGTGGCGAAAACTGCGGCGTGGTCGCTTCTTTCTTTCGTCTGTTCGAATTATCTGACCCGGATGTGGATTTCTATGCCCTCTCCGATCAGGACGATGTGTGGGACGAAGACAAGCTTTCCATCGCCTGCCAGAAGCTTGAACAGATGCGCAAATCAAAATCCCCAAAGAAAAAGAAGAATGATTCCCAGATCCGTACATTTGCCACACCACTTCTCTACTGTTGTGATGCCTGGAACACGGACGATGCACTGAACCTGCTTCCGGAGTCTATGCAGACCGCAGGCAAAGAGCTGGTTCCAGATTTCCGGAACGCATTGATTGAGAACATCGCACGCGGTGCCAGTATCGTATTTAACCAGGCACTTATGTCTTATATCCGGATCAGCATGCCTCAGGATATCTATATGCACGATTGGTGGCTCTATCTCGTTGCTTCATGCTTCGGCGAAGTCTGCTATGACAGCGCAGCGCACTACAAGTACCGTCAGCATGCGGGAAATGCGCTCGGTGCAGCAGCCCCTTCCGGCTGTTCCAAATTCTTCCGCCGCCTGAAGCAGAGCCGTACAAATGGCGGTCACATCTCCAGACAGGCAAAATCCTTTGAACGAATCTACCATGTGCCAGAGGAGAAACAACAGTTTTTGAACATTGTAACGAAGTATCAAGACGTGAAATCCTACCGCAAAATGGGAAAATCCGGCAAATATTTGTTCCGGCAGAATAAAAAGGATAACCGCGTCTTTCAGCTTATGTTTTATTCTAACCATTTGTAATTGACTTCGTTTTCCTTTTCGTTTATAATGATTTTTGAATTTTTCTAAAGCAAAAAGAATGATAATATAATAATCAAACGGAAAGAGGAATGAGCTATGGCAGTAAAGTACATTTTTGTCACTGGCGGCGTTGTATCCGGTCTCGGTAAAGGAATTACCGCGGCATCACTTGGACGTCTGTTGAAAGCGCGCGGATACAAAGTGATCAGCCAGAAATTTGATCCATATGTCAATATGGATCCAGGAACCATGAATCCGATTCAGCATGGCGAAGTATTTGTAACAGATGACGGTGCAGAAACCGATCTGGATCTTGGACACTACGAGCGTTTTATCGATGAGAGTCTGAACAAGGGTTCTAACGTGACAACAGGAAAGGTTTACTGGAGCATCCTGAACAAGGAGCGCCGTGGCGATTTCGGCGGTCATACGGTTCAGATCATCCCTCATATTACAAATGAAATCAAAGATCGTTTCTATCGCAATCCAGATGCAAAAGACGATGAGATTGCGATCATCGAAGTTGGCGGTACTGTCGGCGATATCGAGAGCCAGCCGTACATGGAAGCCATTCGTCAGTTTCAGTTGGATGTCGGACATGAGAATTGCATCATGATCCACGTCACACTGATTCCTTACTTAAAATCATCCGGCGAACTGAAGACAAAGCCGACACAGGCAAGTGTAAAAACTTGTCAGTCACTTGGTATCCAGCCAGATATCTTGGTTTGCCGTTCCGACCTTCCGTTAGACAAAGCAATTAAAGATAAGATTGCCAGCTTCTGTAACGTTCCTAGCGAATGTGTCATCCAGAATCTGGACGTGGATGTATTATATGAAGTGGTACTTGCTATGGAGCACGAGAAGCTTGCCGATGCGGCCTGCAAATGCCTCCATATCCCATGTCCAAAGCCAGATCTTGACGACTGGATCACCATGGTGGACAACTGGAAGCATCCGCAAAAAAAGGTACGTGTCGCTTTAGTTGGAAAATATGTCAGCCTGCACGACGCTTACATCTCTGTTGTAGAATCCCTGAAGCATGCCGGTGTCGCACATCGTGCGGATGTTGAGATCAAGTGGGTAGATTCCGAACTTGTAACAAAGGAAAATGTTGCAGAGATCTTAGGAGATGTATCCGGTATCTTAGTTCCAGGTGGTTTCGGCGACCGTGGTATCGAGGGTATGATCGAGGCAATTACCTATGCACGGGAGAACAAGATTCCATACCTTGGCTTATGTCTTGGTATGCAGCTTACCATCGTGGAATTCGTAAGAAATGTTGTCGGCTATCCGGATGCGAACAGCTCCGAGTTCAACCCTAGTTCCAGCCATCAGGTCATCCATATCATGCCTGACCAGAATGGTGTCACAGACTTAGGCGGAACACTAAGACTTGGTTCTTATCCTTGTGTACTTGATAAGAGTTCAAAAGCATACCAGTTATATGGTACGGACCACATCAACGAACGTCACAGACATCGTTATGAGGTAAACAACGATTATAGAAAGGTTCTGACCGATCACGGCATGCTCCTGTCTGGTTTATCTCCAGATGGTCATATCGTAGAAATGATCGAGCTTCCAGATCACCCTTGGTTTATCGGAACACAGGCGCATCCAGAGTTTAAGAGTCGTCCTAACAAAGCTCATCCATTATTCTTAGGATTTGTTGGCGCTGCGATTGCACATTCTGAGGAAGCATGATATACTAACTCCTGTCGGCAAACAGATTTGTGACACAAAAGAAAAAGAAAGGTTTTCACACCCCCTTATGAAGGCAGGAAAATTCATCAGAAAATATAACCACATATGGACACTACTCTACATCGTTTTCTACATGCCATGGTTTATGTGGCTGGAAAAGACAGTAACTACGGATTTTCATCTTGTATCGATGCCAATCGACTACAAGATTCCGTTCTGTGAATATTTTATTATTCCGTATTTTATGTGGTTTTTGTTCGTCCCGGCGATTGTCGGCTATGAATTTTTCTATTCCAAGAAAGAATATTATCAATGCTGTGCGTATCTGTTCAGCGGCATGACGATTTTCCTGATCATCTGCACCATCTGGCACAATGGTCTGGATCTGCGGCAGGATATCTCCTACAACAATAACCTGTGTGCAAAACTCGTCAAGATGCTGTATAAGACAGACACAAGCACGAACGTATTCCCAAGTCTGCACGTATTTAACACACTTGGTTGTCTCGTTGCCCTGTACAGGAGCAAGGGCATGAAAGATAAAACATGGATCAAGGTAATCGCAACAATCATCGGCATCCTGATCATCTTATCTACCATGTTTTTGAAGCAGCATTCCGTATGGGATGTCATCGGTGCATTTGCGCTGGCAGCAATCCTCTATCCGATTGTCTATGTAATCCCTTGGGGCAGAAAGAAACAATGATAAATAAAAAATTCCGAAGTCTGATATAAACAAACTTCGGAATTTTTTTATTTGTCTAATTAAATCCAAACAACTTCTGGAACAGACGATATCCGGTTCTTGCAAACCATCTGCCCGTTGGTCCGTGCAGATTGAATGTGATTCCAAACAACGTTGTTCGAAGCTCCTTGTATAATTCTGCATCCGTATCCTTCAGATACTTCCACAGCTCTTTTTTCTTCTTATACAGCTCCTTGTCCTTCGATACAACACAGATACTCGATGCAACACACATCATCATATCTAAGTACTGGAACAGGAAACGGTACATCTGTGGAGGGAGTTCTTTTCGGTTCTCACTGAAAAACTGGATCAGCGTCCGATTGACAAGCATCTGCTGATCGATCCGCTTCATCATCGTCTTTTCATTGACCGACTGTCCTTCTCTGCCAATATAATAGTGATACAAGTCGACATTTAAGTACATCAGCTTCTTCACATGGATCATCGGTTCAAAGATATAGAGATTATCCACATAAAATGTATGCTTCGGAAGCTGCAGTCCGCAGTCCTTCAGCAGCTGTGTCCGGTAAATCACCGAATGCATCAATACATACTGAAACTTGTTGAACCGAATCCGGCTGTCTTCCCAGCTTATGATCCGTTTCTCCGGCAAAGCACCATGATAACGCATGACACGCTTCTTCCGGCGTTCCACCTTATCATAGATATAGTTGGAGAGCAGGACATCTAAATCCTTCTCATCTTCCACAAGCTTCTTCAAGACCTTCAACACCTGCTTATAGGCTTCTTTATCAAGCCAGTCATCACTGTCAACGACCTTGAAATAGACTCCGGTTGCATGAGCGATACCGGTATTCACCGCATCGCCATGCCCACCATTTTCTTTATGAATTGCCTTTACGATCGTCGGATATTTCTCCGCATAGGCATCTGCGATCTTCGCGGTGTCGTCTGTAGATCCATCATCCACAATCAGTATTTCTACCAGTTCGCCACCAAGCAATGCGTGATCCACGCACTTCTTCATATAGTCCTGCGAATTATAGCAGGGAATTGTGATGGTTAATATTTTTTTATTCATAAATTATTTGATTACCTTAATCCAGCCTTCTGGTGCCTCGATACGTCCCATCTGGATACCTGTCAGAGCGTCATACAGCTTCTTTGTATATGGTCCCATCTCTTCCATTCCACTTGGGAAGCAGATTTCCTTGCCGTGGTCGTTAATCTTTCCAACTGGAGAGATAACTGCAGCTGTACCACACAGACCACACTCTGCGAAATCCTTAACCTCATCGAAGTAAACCTCTCTGTGCTCCACCTTCATGCCAAGGTACTTCTCCGCAACTACCATCAATGAACGACGTGTGATAGAAGGAAGGATACTGTCTGACTTTGGTGTTACCAATGTGCCATCCTTTGTAACGAAGATGAAGTTTGCTCCACCTGTCTCCTCTACCTTTGTACGTGTTGCAGCATCCAGATACATATTCTCAGCGAAGCCCTGATTATGTGCATCTACGATTGGATATAAGCTCATAGCGTAGTTCAATCCAGCCTTGATATGACCTGTTCCATGAGGTGCTGCACGGTCATAATCACTGACACGGATTACGATTGGCTTTGCACCGCCCTTGAAGTAAGGACCAACTGGTGTACAGAATACACGGAACTGATACTCATCCGCTGGCTTTACACCGATAACCGGGTTGCTGCCGAACATATATGGACGGATGTACAGGGTTGCACCGGAACCATATGGTGGTACCCAGTCAATATTCGCCTCTACTGTCTTTACGACTGCATCAACCCACTTATCCTCCGGATATACAGGCATCTCCAGACGCTTGCAGGAATCTGCCATACGGGATGCATTTAAGTCAGGACGGAAAATCACGATCTGTCCCTTCTCTGTTGTATATGCCTTCAAACCTTCAAAACATGTCTGTGCATACTGAAGAACTCCGGCACACTCACTCAGATTAACTGTTGCATCCTCGGTCAGTACACCATCATCCCATGCACCGTTCTTATAGTTTGATACGAAACGCTTGTCTGTCTGCACATAGCCAAAGCCGAGTGAAGACCAATCAATATTTTTGCTCATGATTTATTACTTCCTTTCCCTCATGCGTATTATCTGCCCTTTATTTTACCACTCATATGTAATTATGCAAGCAGAAAATAACATAATCGAGCGTTTTCACTTGTTTTTACTGTTCAATATACTTATTATATTATTTTTTGATTGCGATTGCTTCGATTTCAATCTTCACATCCTTTGGAAGTCTTGTAACCTCCACACACGAACGTGCCGGACAGTCCTTCTCAAAAAATGTCGCATATACTTCATTTACTGCTGCAAAATCATTCATATCCTTGATGAATACCGTTGTCTTTATCACATGGTCTGCATCGCTGCCTGCCTCATTCAACAGCGCGATCAGGTTTCCGATTGCCTGTTTTGCCTGTGCCTTAACATCGCCTGTCTCAAGCTCGCCCGTTTCTGGAATGATTGGAATCATACCTGATGTATAAATCATATCTCCAACTGCAATTGCCTGTGAATATGGTCCGATTGCGGCTGGTGCCTTTGGTGTCTGAATCACTGTCTTCATAATATAAGTACCTCCTTTGTGGTGTTGCCCCCTCACATTCGTTCGGCGGCATGTCGTCGGCGCATCCTGAATATGTGCTTCGCACATATGCGCCTCCTATAAATGTTATCTAATCAACGAGTTCGATTGTCTTCTCCGTAATGCGGATCTTTCCCTCTTTTAAGAGACGTCCACAGGCGCGCTTAAACGCGTTTTTACTGAGTCCGAACTCCTTCTTGATTATATCCTTATCTGCCTTATCTGTAAACGGCAAAACGCCCTTATAACTCTTTATAACGGCATATACCATCTCACTGTCCTCTTCCATCTGCGCATACGCAAGCTTCCGCAACGCGAGATCTGCCTTTCCATCCGGACGGATCTTTACGATTCTGCCATGTACTTCATCACCGACCCGCACTGGCGCATACAATTCACTTGTATAGATGAGTCCCGGATATTTGTCGTCAATTGCCACAAATGCACCAAAATCCTTCTTGAACTCATACACGGTTCCAACGAAATCCTGTCCTTCTTCGTAGCCTTCGATTGGCTGCAATTCTTTTCCTATCTTCATTGACACTGCCAGACGTCCGGATTTATCCACATACATCCGCACCAGATAGGACTTCCCAGCCTCCACCTTCACCGTCTGTTCTTTAAATGGAAGCAGCACGTCACGTTCCAGCCCGCAGTCCATAAATGCACCTAAGCTTGTCACGCTCTTTACCTGCAGCTTCTTTACCTCACCGACTGTGATCAATGGTGTATTCGTTGTCGCAATGATTCGGTCCTGTGAATCACGGTAAATAAAGACGCGCAGGGATGCACCGGCTTTCACACCCTCCGGCACCTGTTTTCTCGGAAGCAGCACCATCTCTGCCGTCGAGCTGTCCTCTTCACCAAGGTATATACCAAAGTCTTTCGAGCGAATGACTTTCAGATCATTCCATTTTCCAATTTCTATCATTTTTTCCTACTTTCTAAAAAATAGACCACAAACATGCGTGGTCTATTTTTTCTTGTCCTTATTCAACTTCAAAACTTTATTCTTTATAAATGATGCCTCTGTATCATCTGCTTTCTGGAAGCCCAGATTTTCCAATACATCCTGTGAATTGGTAAGTGAGAACACAGACATGCCCTTCTCATTCATCTTTTCCTTATAGCCATTGAATACATCCACAATCGCATACGTATCCTTTGTTCTGCGATCCGGACTTGCAATCACGTTTCGAATGCACCATGAATTAAACTCACTGCCCTTCTCTGGCACCTGTACATCGTCGCCCTTGACTTTCTTCACATATATGCTTTCTGTATCACAAATGGCCCACGGAACCACATATATTACGCTACTCATACTTACTTCCTTTCAAATGGTTGTTCACTACGCAATCGATTTACAAAAATCTTTGTTTTCTCCTAGCGTTCAACGTAAGCAATCATATAGTATTTGTTTCCGTTTGTCAAACAATTATTTATCCAATTCCTGACAAGTAGGCGGAATTGTAGTATGTTTCAACTTTTTGTAAATTTTTTTCAAAAAAGGCTTGCAATTTCAAAAGACATGTAATATAATACCATCTTGTGAGACACAAAAGAGTCTCCAAACTTCATAATGATGGGCTATCGCCAAATGGTAAGGCACTGGACTCTGACTCCAGCATTTTCCAGGTTCGAATCCTGGTAGCCCAGTTCATAAGACGGTCGAGGTTCGATCGTCTTTTTTATTTTGAATTGCGAGCCATTTAATATATTTTAAGGATGCAACATACAACGTAATTCTCCGCAGACCCGCTCTCGCTCACTTCCGCACATAGCAGACACTAAACTCGCAAAGTATCAATTCTACGAATTGTCACTTTCCTCGTTAAGTGCTGATGTGCTCCAATGGTCTGCTTGAGAATTCGTTGATATGTTGCATCCTTATTTACATTTTGATGGCTCGCATATTAACTATAAAATTATAGATTGAAACTTCCGTCTTATCTGCCTTATTTATACGAAAAAAAGCTTCCCAATAAATTGGAAAGCTTTAAGTTATGCGGCCGAGAAGATTCGAACTCCCGACACCTTGGTCCGTAGCCAAGTGCTCTATCCAGCTGAGCTACGACCGCATCTGTGTTGTGTCTCACAACAGATGATATTCTATCGTAGTTTCAACTAAATGTCAAGCGATTTCTTAACAAAATTGAATTCAAATTTCAAATTTCAAAATCCTCAAAAGTCCAAACGTACAAACCTGGATGTCTCCATAAGATCGGCATAACCGACCATCTCAAAAACGGATGCAGGAATCCAGCCTGTATTCCACGGTACAATCCCCCTCCGCACACACAGAAATCCAATAATCATCCATCCGAAGCATAAAATACCGGTACGATGTACCAATGACGGTTTTCTGCACCGGATCGATTTCAAAGGAATTGAGCGGCACACTGATTCCATCGCCTGTAAGCTTCAGATATGCCTCTTTCATCGTCCATAGATAGAAGAACCGCTCTGCACACAAACTGTCATCCGGCTCGAACCCCAATTTCTCCGCCACCTCACCAGGCGCACCTGCCGTCTCCTGAGATACCACCTCTTTTTGTCCGGATACATAAGCATACTCCCGCTCGGTAAAGCAACGTCTGGCAACACGCAGATTATCCTTTTCCCGGATCTGCTCGATATCGACCCCCAGGGGCACATCACCGTGCGCCAGCACGACATAATCACCCGCATGGGAGAGATTGAAATAAAACGCTGGATGTCCCTGTACCGTTGGCTTTCCATTCTCGTTTTTTTCAAGCACCAATGCCTGTGGGGAGATACCAAGCTTTTCTTCTACAAGTGTCTGCAACAATAAACCTGCTACGATCGATGTATATGCTGGTTCCCGCCTACGAAAAGCCAATACCCGGGACTTTCGTTCCGGGTATAAGCGTTCAACCAATTCATCAAAATGTTGTTCTAAGTATTCACGATTTACTTTTACAACCGATACATGAATCTTTGTCATATTATTTATCTTCCAGTTCTGCAAGAATACGGAAGAGAATGCTGATTTCCTTCTCCTTTGCTGCATCGAGGTATGTCTTGAATCTGACTGAAGACTCAATCTCACCTGTGATAGAAATACGGACAAGCAGGTTACGAGCGGTCAGCATATTACGAACAACCGTCTGGTACTCATTGATCGTATCCTCATTGTATTTCAGGAATCCGTGATTCATCAGATACTTAATACGCTCTAACATCAAAACCTTATGGTCATACATTACATGCAATGCACGGATATCAAAATCTGGCTCCTCTGCATGCAGCTGCTTCTCGATCTGTGCAAGCACCTTGTCATAAACCTTGATACCAAATGTTGTATCATCAAAACGGTTACGAAGCATACGGAAATGATCCTTTGTATCCTGAGAATTCAGGTACTCACTGATTGTCTGCTTAATCAGCTCGATATCCACTTCATAGATTGGATGCTCAGTGTTCTTCATAACAACATACAATCCACGGCCACCCTTGTGATCATCCTTAAATACATGGTCATCCTGCTCTGTGATAACTTCATAGCCACGCTCCAGATCAGAGAAGCTGACTGTGTTATATGAATAATGATCCTGGAATGTGAAGTCTCCTACATAGAATACTTCCTCGTCACGGTTGTATCCATAGATGAATAACTCATGAGGGAACTTGTAATCTACCTCTGCATCACACAAAATCTTTGCCTCATCAAATACGCCATATACATATCCATTCAGGTCGATAGTCTTGATAATGAAATCAATGATGTTTCCACAATAGCTCTGAATCTGCTCTTTCGTAAGAAGTGAGAACATCAGGTATGGACACTGCTTCAATGCGCTGCTTCCTGGCATCATATCTGCGAGAAGCATATCATCGCCTGTGAAGATCTCCTGAATGTTGTAGCAACGAAGCTGAATGTAGTTGCTGAAAATCCATTTCTTTGCATTCTCATCATCTGAGAGAATGGAAAACAGTGTTGCATGCCACTGCCAAGATGTAATCATTGGATATGTTACTGGTAATTTTTTCATATCTGCCATTTTACTGTTCCTCCCAATCTATGCTAATTTTTCCGCTATCACTGCTGCAATATCGCTGAACGAATCGTAATCGCTGAGTGCAAGCTCATAATCGGTAAATGAAATATCAAACTTGCTTTCTGCTGCTACGAGCAGGCGAATCAAAGATACGGAATTCACGCCATATTCGTTTACCATATTTGCATGCATATCTACCTCATCCAATTCCGGTAACACATCATGAATCACTTCCGTAAGTTTCGTTACAATCTGTTCCTTTTCCATTGTCTGTACCCCCTTGGTATAAATTACTTTCTCGATGTCTCAAGTACTTTAATTTTACTATTATTGCGTCTGAAAAGCAAGAAAAAAAGAGTGCGCATGCACTCCGTGTCGGAATCCATTCACACTCTTTTCTCTGTTACGGCTAAATCTTAGTACTTTGTAACGTTCAGCTTTACGCCAGGACCCATTGTAGAAGCTACTACTAAGCTCTTAATGTACTGTCCCTTTGCTGCTGCAGGCTTAGCCTTAACAACTGCATCTATTAAAGTCTGGAAGTTGTCTGTTAACTGCTCCTCTGTGAAAGAAGCCTTTCCAATTGGCACGTGGATAATGTTTGACTTATCAAGTCTGTACTCAATCTTACCAGCCTTAATATCGTTGATTGCCTTTGTTACGTCCATAGTAACTGTACCAGCCTTTGGATTTGGCATCAAGCCCTTTGGTCCAAGGACACGTCCAAGACGTCCAACAACACCCATCATATCTGGTGTAGCAACAACAACATCAAAATCCAACCAGCCTTCGTTCTGGATCTTTGGTACAAGCTCATCTCCACCTGCGTAATCAGCGCCTGCTGCAAGAGCCTCGTCTACCTTGTTACCCTTAGCAAATACGAGAACCTTTACAGTCTTACCTGTTCCGTGAGGAAGAACAACTGCACCACGAACCTGCTGGTCTGCATGACGACCATCTACGCCCAAACGGAAGTGAGCTTCGATTGTCTCATCAAACTTTGCGCTAGCTGTTTTCTTAACGAGTGCAACAGCCTCTTCTAAGTCATATGTTTTTGTCTTTTCAATAAGCTTTGCAGCTTCTGAATATCTCTTACCTGTTTTCATTCAAATAAACCTCCTGTAGTTTTTGCGGGAGCGACCCTCCTACGATTATTTCTTATTAGTCCTCAACTTCGATTCCCATAGAACGAGCTGTACCAGCGATCATGCTCATAGCAGCCTCAAGGCTTGCTGCATTCAGGTCTGGCATCTTCAGCTCAGCGATCTCCTGAACCTTAGCCTTAGAAATCTTTGCAACCTTTGTCTTGTTCGGTGCTGCAGATGCTGACTTAAGGCCGCACGCCTTCTTAAGCAGTACTGCTGCCGGTGGAGTCTTAGTTACAAAGCTGAAACTCTTATCTGCATAAACTGTGATAACAACAGGGATGATCATATCGCCCTGATCAGCAGTTCTTGCGTTAAACTCCTTTGTGAACTGTACAATGTTTACACCGTGCTGTCCAAGTGCAGGACCAACAGGTGGTGCAGGTGTTGCCTTTCCTGCAGGAATCTGTAATTTAATATATCCTTCTACTTTCTTAGCCATTATAGCTACCTCCTAAACCTCTTACATCTTCTGGATATCTCCAAATCCAATCTCAACAGATGTAGCACGTCCGAAAATGTCAACGTCAATGGTTACGGTTCTCTTGCTCTCGTTAATTGCCTTAACAACAGCAACATTGCCTTCCCAAGCTCCGGTAATAACCTTGATCTGATCGCCAACTTCCACATCAATGTGAACCACTGGTGCCTCAGTCACGATACCCATCGCACGCATCTCGCGCTCTGTCAAAGGAACCGGCTTGGATTCCGGACCTACAAATCCTGTAACACCCCGTGTGTTACGAACTACATACCATGTAACATCGTTCATATACATATGAACCAGAACATAACCCGGAAACAACTTTCTCTGAACTGTCTTTTTCGCGCCTGTCTTTGTTGTCTCAATTACCTCCTGAACCGGTACGGTTACCTCAAGGATTTGCTCTTGAAGCTTTCTGTTTTCAACAGTCTTCTCGATATCATTTTTCACCTTGTTCTCATAACCTGAGTAGGTATGAGCTACATACCATCTTGCCTCACCATCGGTCGGAATTCCGCTTTCTGGTGTTCCAGATGTTGCAGCTTCGTTTTCGAATAGTTCTGACATACATTCACCTACCTAACCAACAATATAAGTTAAACCGATCTGTAACAGGTAATCCACACCTGCAATGATAAATCCGAGAATTACGGAAATCACGATTACAGCCGCAGACTGTCTCACGAGCTTGTCCTTTGTCGGCCAAGTGATCTTGCCGAACTCTGCTTTCAGCTCCTGAAACCAGCTTCTCTTCAAGGAAGGTGAAGAAGTCTCTTCTTTTTTTGACATAGACTACTCCTCCGATTACTTTGTTTCCTTGTGCATCGTGTGCTTCTTACAGAACTTACAATACTTCTTTGTTTCCATTCTGTCTGGATGCGTTTTCTTATCCTTTGTCATATTGTAATTACGCTGTTTACAATCCTGACATGCCAATGTAATTTTTACACGCACAACTGTCCACCTCCATATTTATTTTTTCACAGATGACATCTTAGAATCCTCTTTTTTCGTGCAAAAAAAAAGGACCTCTTCCATCGCAAGCTTTAGAATAACAAAACCTGCATATAAAGTCAAGGAAAAAGTTGAATTTTTACGATATTTATAATATATTTAATTATAACAAAACCATTATATTGGGAAAGGAGGCCTTCTTATATGAATATATCACAAGTGTACAATTATTTAAACCATGATCTTGTACCGAAGCGTCGCACACGCACGCACAAGGCTTCCGAACTCAAAGCGGTTTACAACAGTATTTCCAAATACAATCAGTCATCCCCGCTCTATCTGGTTTCCCTCTCGGAATCGAGACAGGAGCATATGATTGATATCAAGGAACAGGCGCTAACCCTGCGTGACATCACCGACCAATTGGCGAATCCAGACAGTGAGCTTTACACAAAGAAGCAGATCTTCACAGATAATCCAGATGCGGTATCTGGTTCTTTCCGTGCACATGCGTCTGGCGAACTCCCGGATCATATGACTCTGCAGATCGACCAGCTTGCCAACGAGCAGGTAAATGTCGGCACTTACCTTGATTCCGACGGCACGGCACTTGCACCGGGCAGCTACAGCTTCTCCATGCAGACGATACATGGCAATCTCCCATTTACATTGTCTGTTTCCGGTGCTGATACAAACCTGTCTTTGCAGGAACAGCTTGCCGATCAGATCAACCGCAGGCATATTGATGTACGCGCTTCTATTATAAAGGAAGGAAATACGAGTGCACTTATGCTCGCTTCTGCGGATACAGGTACGCCAGAGACCGTTTCTTCCTTATATTTTACATTTGATAAAAAACAGGGTGCCGAAGTAGTTGATACTTTCGGACTCAATCAGATACAGACCTATCCGGAAAATGCGCGATTTTACATCAACGATCTGGTGCATTCCTCAACCTCCAATCATATCTCGATCAATCAAGTTGCGGAATTTGATTTTCATAAGGTCACAGATACACCAGTAAATGTGCAGTTCACACCGGACAAAAGCCTACTTGTTGATCAAATGACAAATTTCACTGATGCATACAATCAGTTAGTTACCCTCTCCGAGGAGGGCGAGCCAACCTCGATCGGAAGCCGCAACCTCTATCACGATATCTCTGGTATTGTCACACGTCATGAGGAACAGCTTGCCTCCATCGGCATTACCATTGGCGAGGATCATCGCATGCAGTTTGATGTTGCACAGGCAAACGGCATTTCGTACGATACATTAAATACACTGTTTGGAGAAAATTCCAGCCTTCGGGCAGATATCGGAAAGACAGTGAATCGTCTGACCTTAGATCCGCTCGCTTACATCGACCGCCTGATCGTGACATATCCGAACGCAAAAGAAAAACAGACCGCAACCTATACGCAGTCTGTTTACAGTGGTCTGATGTATAACAATTATGCATAATATTTTCTATTTAAAAAGCAGCACGCAGATGCCTGCAAGAATCAGCAAATGCAGCGGATAGAATATGTAAAATACCCATTTTAGTTTTAAGCCACGCTTCCCATTATAGAAGTGCACAATGCCAGCATCCGCAAGCGCACATAATTCTGACATGTTTAATACCGATAATACAATACAGGGAACTGCCATCTGCAGTTCCTTTTTTTGATTCCGGAATCCATACGCCGCACAGATTGCCAATACGCCAATCGCACCATAATCAGTATGCAACGCATATGCAAGTGCTGCCCCAAGCGCAGTCACACCAACGATCAGAATCGTTTTCAAAATCGTATCTATTTGCAGGACTCGCAGTCCCTCCAATACCGTCAGCACAATCATGCCGATTGCCAGTGTAAAGAATACATTCTGGCTGGTAAATTCCAATACATGCCCTTTCAAGATGCTATTCGTCGACAGATTCACTGCCAGATCAAACGGAATCTCCGAAATAATCGCAAAAAGCAGCAGTCGTCCAATATAGAGAAACCGGTTATGTGTATACTGAAATCCCTCTAGCAACAGAAAAATAAAAATGGGAAATGCCAATCTGCCAATGCCACGCAGAACATAATACAGGATAACCATCCCTGTCATACGCACATTTCCAAATGCATCAAAATTATCCGAATTTCGCTGGACAAGCTGTAACACAATGGTTGCCCCAATGTGATCAATCAGCATCGTGATCATAGCAATGATCTTGAGCGTACTGCCTGTAATTCCCGTGCGTATAACTTCTGTTTTTTCTGCCTGCATCGTCTGTTCCAATCTACCAGTCTCCCTCTTCTTTCATTGTGCGCACATTCGTCATCCTGTTCTGCGGCAGTTACGCTTTCATCTCCTGAAACACTCTGGCAGCCACTTCCGGAAGGTCACTGAACTTCTCGATTTCTGCAACTTCTGTATTGATCGTTCCAAATCCATATTTTGCATGGATGAAGGTCGCACCCGCCTGCATCGTCGCATCATAATCGCCCTGGATATCCCCGACATAGATGGTCTGCTCCAGACCATTTCGCTCCATCACAAGACGGATGTTATCCCCCTTGCTCTTCTCGTTATTTCCATAACATTCAATATCTTCAAAATACTGTCCAAAATTATAATAGTCCAGAAATGCCTCGATATAGCCACTCTGGCAGTTACTTACGATATACAGATGATACTGTTCTTTGAGTTTTTTCAGTGTATTCTCCAACTCCGGGTAAAGTTTTCCTCCGTTTCTGCGGAGATACTCATTCTCCCAGTCACCGCATTTTCCAACCAGAGATTTCTGTTCCGCCGAAGTAAGCTCCGGGAAAAAAATATCTCCTATCACGTCCATTGTTTTGCCCATCACCCGCTTGATATCCTGCTCGGTAACTGCCATATCTTTCTTATACTCGTTTTGAATCACCTGTGTCCATGATTTTGCGACTCCATCCGCAGAATCCCACAATGTGCCATCCATGTCAAATATGATACCCTGTTTCATCGTAAGTCTCCTTTATATTAAAATTTATACCTTATTTATTCCCAGAATTATTTTCTGCATACACATGTACCGTCCGCATGATCTGCATCATCAAATACCGCATGCCAAATATGTTTGTGCGTTACTGTGCCATGCTCTGTGTCTTCAACCGCCTGCTTATCCTACGACGCACAATCACAAAGCAGACCACGTGTGCGCAGATCGTGATGATCCAGCTTACCGGATAGGTCAGATACAGCGACTGCGGTGTATGGAACTGCTCGTATATGCGGAAAAATGTAAATATCCACAACAGTCGGAGTCCGCACGCACCAATCAGAGATACGATCGTCGGCATCACGGAATACCCAAGTCCGCGCAGTGAGCCAACCATGACATCCATAATACCACACAGCGCATAAACTGTACATATAATCTTCAGACGATTCATACCAGCCGCTTTCACAGCCGCACTTCTCGTATAAAATCCAAGCAGATCCGGTCCGAAGAATACCGCCAGATTGCCAAGCACCAGACCGGTCACGATCACGCATGCCTGTGCCGTAAATAAAATTTTATTCACACGCTCGTATTTGCCCGCGCCGACATTCTGGCTCGTGAAGCTGATCGTACCCTGATAAAATGAGTTCATCGATACATACACAAAGCCCTCGATATTGCTAGCCGCAGAATTCCCGGCAACGACCGTCGATCCAAAAGAATTGACGGACGACTGGATAATGACATTTGATATCGCAAAAATCACGCCCTGCAGACTCGCCGGGAGTCCGATCCGCAGAATCTCTGCAAACCGCTTCGGATGAATGCGAAGCTTTGATGGCGTCAGACGGATACTGCCCTTCTCCTTCATCATACAGCGGATGACCAGACTGGCAGAGATCGTCTCAGAAATAACCGTCGCCAGTGCAACACCTGCCACGCTCATACGGAACACGATTACAAAAAGCAGGTTCAGTCCAATATTGATAACACCTGCCGCCGACAGGTAGTAAAGTGGTCGTTTCGTATCTCCGACCGCACGCAGGATGGCACTGCCGAAGTTATATACCATCATGGATGTCATACCTATAAAATAAATGCGCAGATACGTTGTCGCAAGCGGAAGTACATCCTCTGGTGTCTGCATCCAGATCAGAATCTGTCTCGCTCCGATACAACCGATCACAGTCAGAATGATGCCGCTGAAAACACTCAAAAGCATCGCCGTATGTACGGTATCGCTGACATCTTCCTCTGCCTTCGCACCATAGAACCGCGCCACCAGTACATTTGCACCAATTGACAGTCCCAGGAAAAAGTTCGTCAACAGATTGATGAGCGCTGTGTTGCTTCCGACTGCTGCAAGCGCCGTATCCCCTGCAAAGTTTCCAACAACGATGATATCAGCCGCATTGAATAAAAGCTGCAGCACGCTCGAACACATCAGTGGCAGCGTGAACGCCAGCAGCTTCGGCAGGATGGCACCGTTGCACATATCAATCTCATATTTTTTCTTACTTTTCGTCTCTCCGGACACGATGTTTCGCCTCCATTACTGTAGATTTCCATTCTCAATATTCGGCTTCAGGAAATTATCGTATGCATAATCCCACAACGTCTTCGAACCTTCCGGCGTGATCTCGTTGCGCTTCATTACCTGTTCCGCACGCACGCCCCGGTCTTTCCAGTCAAAGCCACCTATACTTGCAGTGAGCATCATCGGCTGCAGGTTATCCATCGCGCGTGCAAACTTCGCTTCCGGCGTCTCCTTCGCCTCGAACTCCAGCCAGATATCATACAGTTTCTTCGCCTGATCCGCTGGAAGCAGATTGTAGATGCGGTCTGCCGCTTTCTTCTCCCGCGCTTCCTGCGTCTTCTTGCCTTCCTCATCATAGGCGTAAGTGTCGCCCGCATCGATTTCCACCAGATCGTGGATTAAGAGCATCGTGACTGTCCGCAGCACGTCAATCTTCTCATTTGCATATTCGGAAAGCAGAATCGTCATAATTGCCATATGCCATGCGTGTTCTGCATCATTTTCCCGACGTTTTCCATCAGTTAACTTCGTCATCCGGGTAATAAATTTCTCTTTGTCAATCTCCCGGATGAAATCCATCTGTTTGTCTAATCGTTCGTTCATTTTACGTTCACTCCATTTTTATATAAATGAAAAACATGGCTGGACTTTCGCTCCCTCCATGTTTTTATTTTCGCTTTATGATTCTTTGGTTCTTCCGCTTGTGAACAGCACAACTGCTGCAATCAGATCAATAATACCCTCTGCCAGATAAAACCAATGATGTCCCTGAATATTCGGGATGATATGTATCACGCTCATCAACGCCAGATACGCGCCGGTCACATAATTCATATATGGCACGCCCTTGATGACCAGGAATGCAAGTACACCACTGATCAGCAGCGTCACAATATTTCCAACTGAAAATCCCAATATCAGATTGACAATTCCCTTTACAATCATGTATGCCCCGATCAGAGACATCCACTTTCCGCCTGTCTGTTCCATATCTACACCTCATTTATTTGCTTTTCAACAATACTTCTCTATGAGTGTAACACTTTGATTGGAATAACTCAAATGTTTTCTGTTAAATCTGTCTATGCTTACCACATACCCTCAAACATATTTATGTATGCACAAACGTCAGGATAAACTGCGTATAGCAGCCAAGCTCGCTTCGTACCGAGATCTTACCACCCATGCCCTCGACGATGGATTTCGTCAGGGAAAGACCGATTCCGACACTGTTCGGATTGACCTCTTTGTTGATACGATAGAAACGTTTGAAAATATTTTTCAGTTCAGACTCCGCGATGCCGCAGCCCTCATCCTTCACATAAATGCGCGTGTACATCGGATTGTCTTCCGTCCAGATATGGATCGTCGTCTGCTCGCCGGAATAGTCCGATGCATTTTTCAACAGATTGATGATTGCTTCGGTCAGCCAGTCTCCATCGCAGACAAGCATCTGTTTCTCGTCGATCTGCACATCAATCTGCTGCCCGCGTTTCTCCGTCAGATATGCGACGCTCTCCTTCGCCTGCGCCACAATCGCATATAGACTGCACGGATGCTTCTCAAACTGGATGGCGCCCGCCTCGATACGCGCAAGTTTCAACATGGACAGCACCATCCATTCCATACGGCTGACCTGATTTTTTGATTCCAAAAGCATCTGCTTCTGTTTGTCAACATCTGGCACGCGTCCATCATACAGCAGATCTAAAAATACCGTGAGCGACGCAAGCGGTGTTTTCAGCTGATGGGAAATATCCGACATAATATCCCTCAGAAAGATCTTCTCCTCTTGCTCCTTGCGGTTACTCTCCTTTAACGCCTGCACCAGCTTGTACAGATTCGTATATAATTCTCCAAGTTCGCCCTGCTTATATGGTTCTGCCGGAACCTGTTCCGGTGCTTCGAGAATCTGGTTCATAATATCTACGATTGCCCGTAGCTCCCGGCTCATAGTACCGATTGAACGACGCCCTGCCACGTAAGCACTTCCAAGCAGCAGACAGCCAAGTAACAGCGTCGCCCATAACTGCCAGCCGCGCAGCCAAAGAACAAGCACAACAAAAACAGCGTATATGTTGTATGCGATACCGCCATATAAGAAAAATCGCTTATGAAATTGTTGTAATTCGTAACTTTTCACCTGTATATATTATCCAGCAGCAATGCGTTTCAAACTATTTTTACAATCTGCTTCCGAAACGAATCACCTGCACCATATGTACTCACAATTACTTCCGGAACCGGTACCCCATTCCACGCACCGTCTCAATATAAGCTCCATCTTCCCCTAATTTCTGTCGAAGTCGTTTGATATAGACCGAAAGTGTATTGTCCTCGAAAAACTCTCCATCAATATCATAGAGCTGTTCCATGATCGCACTCCGACTGATCACCTGTCCACGATGCTGCAATAAAAATCGCAACAACCGCAGCTCGCTCGTCGTACAATCAAGCTTCTCTCCATGCTGTGTCAGAACAAATGCTTCGCCGTCGTAGGCCGTATTTCCAAATGTCACAACACGATTGCTATTTTCTTGACTCGTCTGCCGTGCCTGCGTATAACGCCGGATATTCACTGCTACCCGCGCCAGCAATTCCTTCACACGATACGGTTTCGTCACATAATCATCCGCCCCAATCTCCAGCCCTTGAACAATATTTGCTTCCTCTGCAACCGCCGTCAGAAATATAATCGGGACATCGCTGTTCTTCTCCCGAAGTTCCTTGCAAAACTCAAATCCAGTTCCATCCGGCAGCATCACATCCAACAGCACAAGGTCGATGCTATCGTCGAATTTCTCACGCGCCTGTGCCAGATTTCCTGCGGTTGTCACCGCATAGCCTTCCGAAGTAAGCGCATATTCCGTTCCCATTGCGAGGGCAAAATCGTCCTCCACCATCAATATCTTATGTGCCATAATCCCAGATTCCTTCTATATTACTTGGTATTCTTACGCTTTTTATACCATCAATATGAAAAAGACGCACCACCATTTCAGATGATACGTCACATCTCTTATTTATCAATCTCTCCGCATCGCTGTAAGCGGTGAAAGCTTTGCCGCCCATCGTGATGGAAAATAACCTGCAATTGTTCCAAGCAGCATCGCCATTCCGACTGCTGATAATGCAAGTTTTGGCGTAATCACAGCAATCTTCGTACCTGCTTCTAAAAGCAATGCAGATACTGCGATTCGGTTGATAATCTTCCCAAAAAGCAGTGACAATACCACGCCACACGCACCACCAACAAGTCCGTAGATACCTGCTTCCAGCAAGATCATTGCCATCAATTCCCGCTTCTCACAGCCGAGTACCTTCAAGGTTCCAATCTCCGCAACCCGGTCATAAACAGCGGTTGTCATTGTGTTGCTGATACCGATTGCCGCAACAAGGAACGAAATAAGTCCGATGCCACCCAGCAACAACTCCAGCATTCGTACTGTACGCATCGCTGTATCACGGTACTCCTTCATATTCGTTGTCTGATATCCCATATCCTGTAATTTCTTGACAACAAACTCAACGTCTTCCATCTTACCGACTTCGACAACCACGCTTGAATACACCCACGAGGTGTATGCATTTCCGTTCTTGTCGAGTGGCTGTCCAAGCACATTTCCCTGTGCTGCATGTTTCTTCAGATATGCGCGCAGCACATCAATATCGCAATAAATGCTCTGCGACTGCTCACTGAACTCGTCTGCGTCCCCCTGCATCACTCCCGCGATCGTCAGCCGATCTGTGATTTCATTTTCATCAAGTCCCAGTGAAACCTTCGCCTTCTCGCCAATCCATGCGTTCAGGTCGCCTTTTCCGTCTTGGTAGCTGGTCATAGATCCTTCGTGGAAGAACATGTAACCCATCGCATTTCCGATCACCAGCTCTGGTTTCCGCGCATGCTCCGACAGGCTGGATGTATCGGTCAGCGCGATTGCGGATAACTGCTCCGATGGGATACCAACCAGATTCGTATACGCGGTATATTGACCGACCTGAATATTCGTAAATACTTCATAGCGCGGATAGACATTCGCAACCTTGTCGAGCTTTGCAAGCTTCTCTATGGTATGGTCGGTCAGAAGCATTTTCTTGTTCTGGTTGTTCTCCGGTGTCTGCACGGTGATCTGCCGAATCGAAGCATCATCACCATAGCCTTGCAGGAGTTCCCGCTTCACGCCCATTCCGAGCGACAGCAAAGAGACAACTGCTACCACACCGATCATCACGCCAAGGAGAGTCAGGATGGTTCGCACCCTTCTACGCTTGATATTTTGAATTGTTAAATGCATGATAAATTTCATGGATTCCTCCTTTTCGCAAATCCATATAGTTTATCGTGAGTTGTTCAGAAATACAATTCTATGCAGACACGCGCGGGAAGCACCCCCTCACTTTCGTTCGGCGGTAAATCGTCGAGCGCATTCTAAATATGAACCTACGGTTCATATGCGCTCTCCTCCCGCTCACTTCATCACGCAATGGTCTGCTTTAGAATATGTATTTCTGAACAACTCAATTTACACTTTTGGGGATTTGCGATTTCTCCATTTCACCTTATCGTGAACGTTTTTTATTAATGGTTACACCCACGAATACGCCAACTGCAAGCACGCAGGCGCAAATCAGGAGAATCTGCCATGTGGCAGGACCGGTCTTCTCTGGTGCTTCCTTCAAGACCTCCAGATCTTCGTAATCGACCGTCTCAATGTAGAAGGATACATCCACTTTTTCTTCGTGCTTATTGCCATTCCGGTCTTCGTAGGTCACAATGATCCAATCCTCCGGTTTTGCCATCTCTTCAAAATCAGTTACCATGACTGCCTTTGCCAGAAGATCTACGTTGCCGCTTTTTCCTGTGTCAATATTGCCGATGTATGTCTCCTGCTTCTCCACGTGTTTTCCTTCCACGCGGGCATTTACATTGTAGAGCATGCCCTCGCCGAGGTTGTTGACCTGCGCGGTAATCTCCACCTCGTCACCGACCTTCGCATCATCTGTCATAACATCTGTCACAGATATGCGCTGCTTCAGATATACTGGCAGATACAACGTATCCTCCATCTCAAATGCCTCGCCGGAAGTATTCTCGTACCCCATCTTCACAGAAAGCTTGTACGTCTTCTCTGCAAGTCCCGCTGCCGCCTGCATGGAAAATGTCTGCTCACTGGTTTCATTTCCAGCAATCTCTGCCACATAAGCACTTCCTGTTCCAGTAACCGGGATGATCTCGCCACCTTCCGAAGCGACTGTCACTTTCATATTTTTGACTTTGTTCTTGGAAGTATTCAGAATCTCCAGAGTCAGATTAAAATTATCTCCGGAATAGATCGTCGCGGCTGATACTTTGTAACCGGAAACCAATACCTTCGGTGTCGCCGCCTGTGCGGAATACGGACATACAGTTGCAGCTACACTCAAAACCACCAGAATAGCAAGGATAATCTCTCTTAAATGGTGATTTCTTCTTTGATGTTTGCTTTGTTGATTTTTCCATCCTGACTTATTTGCCATCATTTTCTCTCCTTTAATTCTGCCCTGTTTTTCCCTGTCTTTTAGGCATCTCACAAAGTTCTCTTCACCTATCTAAGTCCGTCTTTCTAACAACCTATCGTTTTCCTGCTCACTCCTCGGTCAGCTTACCATCTGTGATCCGCACGATGCGGTCTGCCTCTCTGGCAAGATCGATGTTATGTGTGATCAGCACAAGGGTCTGATTCAGCTTCTTTACAGAGTCCTGCAGCAGCGCCATAACTTCATTTCCATTTGTAGAATCAAGTGCTCCGGTCGGCTCATCGGCAAGAATCAGAGACGGGCGGTTTGCAAGTGCCCGCGCGATTGCCGCGCGCTGTTGCTGTCCGCCGGACAACTGGTTTGGCAGATGCTTCCGTCTGTCTTTCAAACCAAGCATCTCAATGACATGGTCGATGTACTCCCGATCCGGTTTCTTATGATCCAACAGAATCGGCATCTGAATATTCTCCTCCACAGTCAGAACTGGAATCAGATGATACGACTGAAATACAAATCCGATTTTTCTCCGGCGGAACACCGACATTTCCTCATCCTTCAATGTTGTGATATCCCGGTCGTCCACGATTACTTTTCCATTCGTAACCGTGTCGACACCGCCCATGACATGCAGCAGTGTGGACTTGCCGGAGCCAGACGCTCCGACCACTGCCAGACTTTCTCCTTTTTGCACGGTCAGATTCACATCATCGAGCGCCCAAACCCGTGTGTCTCCGCTTCCATATATCTTCGTGACATGTTCCATCTTTACAATATCCATGTTGATTTCCCTCCTGATATCTTTATTTTTGTTATTTTATTTCTTTCTGTTGGAGCAATTCTTCTTTTTTCTGTTTCTTTACTCCTACCTGTTTTTCTCTTCTTTTCTTCCTGTTGGAGCAAATATCCTGTTTTCTATCTCTTTCCCCCAATCCAGCTTGCTTCTTCCTTCTTCCCGTTGGAGCAAATATTCTGTTTTTCAGCTTTTTCCCCAATCCAGCTTGCTTCTTTCTTCTTTGCATTGGGGGATTTTCCTCTATTTTGGCTTTTTGCCCCAATTCAGTCCCAATCCTGTCTAAATCCAGCTTCAACCAAACTCCAAATCAATCCCCGGCTGCGTTCAGATCATCCGCGATCTGGTTTGACATCCGCTTCATCGGTATATAGATGGATCCACACATTACAAGTACAGATAGTACAAATCCAATTACCGCACCGATAATCGGGAAAGTAAGTTTCACCATGAACAACACCAGCGTTGCTTTCGCAAGTGGCATCATAACCGCAAAGCCCAGCACATCGCCAACGATATTCGCACAGATAACGGAGATCACACCTTCGAGCATTACCATCTTCCGAAGCTCCCGCACCGATACGCCGATTGCGCGAAGCTGTGCGAATTCCTGTCGCCGCAGATAAAGATTGCTCGCTGTCGTATTGATGATATTCAGAGAACTCACACATAAAATCACAATCACAAATGCAAGAATATATTTGATTGCGCTGATGGATGTACTAAACAATGCCCCGGAATAAATGGCATCCGGATACGAGTAATCTCCCATTGAGTTATCCAGCACGTTCACCAGCTTCGATGTCAGCGAAGCGGAGATATTGTCCGAACGAAGCTTACATTTCACACCTGTGGAATCCGATTTTTCAAGTCCCGTCATCCGGAAATAATTTGCCAGTGGTACAATACACTTTACAAATCCTTTTGTCTGCAATTTGTCCTTATCTATCCGGACAATGCCCTGAATCTCATATGTTTTCTTCTCATTTCCCCATTTCAGCTCGATCGTGTCACCAAGCTTATAATCCGTCGCCGGATATTCCACCGTTGATGCAATCAGATCAATCGCATCATAGGATTCATCATCCATGCCTTCATCCAACGTTGCTTCCACATTCTGTACAAGCACAATTCCGTTCTCATCGACATCCAGCGTTCCTTCGACCAGATACGATGCATATTCCTGATACTCGTCCTCTCCGTATCCAATCACGCTCACACGGTCCACCGGTGATGCACTGTCTTTATATTTCTCACCTGTTTCCAACCGTTCAACGATCTGCCCCTCCAACGTTTCCTGCCGGAAATCCTCTGTGAAATGTGTCCGGAATTCTTCGAAGTCCGCAGCCTTCATAGTCGCTGCATATACTGCTTTCACGTCCTTCACTTCTTTGTTCTGTGCAATGTCTGTGAGTGTCTCTTCGTTTGGGAGTACTGATTTCACTGCATCTATGGTCTCTTCATCATTTGCCTCGTTGAAGAAATACACCTGATACTCTCCGTAAGAAGGTGCAATCTGCTTCTGCATCTGTACAAACGAAGTGAAGATTGTCGCGATCGTGATAAATGCCGCGATTGATAACGCAAATGTTGCAATCGTCTTTAAGAACCGACGCTTGTTGCTCATCAGATTCTTGTATGCATAATCGCCCTGCACGCCGAAGATCTTTCCGAAAATGCTTTGCTTACGTGCCTTAACCTTCCGTGTTCCGCTTGTCTGCCCGCGCACCGCCTCGATCGGTGAAATCTTCTTTACGAGTTTTCCATTCTCATCCATAACGAAGAACATATCTCCGATAAAGACAATCAACACATACAGAAATGGAAGCACATGCGGGAGAACCTTGATATTCATGGATAAGCCAACCAGATATGCAATTGGGAATCCAATCACGACTCCACCAAGGATTCCAAGCAGCTCCTGCATGCATCCCATTCGGAATATCACACTTTTTAACTGTCCCTGTGTTGCTCCGATACAACGCAGGATTCCATAATCTTTGATCTGTTCCATCGTATTCAACTGGATCGTTGTCCGGATGATTCCAACTCCGATGACTGCGATCACGAACGACAAAAGCAGGAACATCAGAAGAATAATGTATGTATCATTTCCGGTGTCGCCCTGCAGATAGTAGGATGCGAGCTGTTGGTTTAATTGCGCCTTCACACCGTAGGTCTGCTCGATCGTTTCCATATTCGCGTCCAACCGGTAAGGATTTTTCACATTAATGTAGATTGCATTTTCAATATAGGAGTTCGAATAATAATCGTAGTATTTTCCACGATACGCCGTCTTCACGAAGTCCTGTTTGAGCAATGCCGAGACATCCTGATTTTGCTCCGGCAGAAGCACGATCTCGTAATCTGCCTGCTTGCGAAGTGCATCGCGGGTATTGATGAAGTTACTGAAATACAAGGTTAATATCACGAACAGAATTCCTGACGCTAAAGCGACACCTAGGATCGTCAGGATTGTTCGCTTTTTCTGAAACTTTAGATATTTGATTGAAAGTTTGGTGTAGTTTTCCATATCGCTCCCCCGTTGTTTGTATTTATTCAAATAATTGCAAAACATAAAATTTATTAACATATATTTTTATCTGGTTCATTCTATATACAATGTATTGGAGCTAAGAAGTTCTAAATGTTCTAATCTACATATTCGCAAGCTACGCCACCACCGCCAATTCGCCATCCATGGCTCAGTGTCGGTTTGTTTGGACATCGTGTCCAAACATGGCTTGCATATTTATAGAACATTAAGAACTTCTAAACTCCAAACATATCGTATATGTAGAATGAATCCAGATAAAAATATATGACCCAAGTAATTGTATATGTTTTGCAATTATCTGATGAATATATCTACACTATATCAGACATATATTACGGGGGCGTGACAAACTAAGTGACAGTTTTGTCACTTTCAAGCTTTATAACAAAAACGCTGTATACATTCCTGCATACAGCGTTTTCAACTTCCACATATTTTTCCGTATAACAATTCAAACTACTGACGAATATCTACATATCCATACAGCAATGCTGATTGACTAAATTGTGTATAGTCGTCATTTCCAGAGAAAAGATCAAGATACAGATATGGCAGTTCGTCCTCCGTTACAAGGAATGCCAACGTGACCGTTCTTGTTTCACCCGGCTGAACCCGGATCAGATGATTTTTCTCCTCTGCACTTTTTCCGTTATAGTAATAAAGCGGTACATTGGAAATACGATAATTCTGTCCATAGTAACTATCATAATCCACATCATCCTTCGCATAGACGTCAACCGTTTCATAGCCATCTCCGGTTTCCTTCGCCCAGAGCAGGCCGCATTGGAACATGGTATCTCCGGTCTGTTGGTCACTCGTGTTCGTATACGCAACCTCGATATAAAGGATCTTTTCCTTTACTTCCTTCGTCTCTACAACCTCATCTAATTGATCTATACCATTTCCACGTTTCTCATAGGCGATCACGTTGTTAACAAGCTTTCCTTCCGCATCCGTTTTGACCGGATCGAGAGCATAGGCTGCATCGATTGCATCCGGGGAATCCAGTAATTCCACCTTGGATACCTTTGCTGTCAGGGAAGACTGCGGTACATCAAAGCTTTCTCCGACCTGATGCATATGTTCTTCCATTGATTCTTTCGAAGTTTCCGTAAATCTGTTCTTCTTGCCAGCGTTTTCGTCTGCCTCATAAACAGGCGCTGCGGCAGTTGCTTCCTCCTGCCCTGTATATTCTTCCGCCACGATTCTGCGTTTTGCCTCCGGATCATCGGTTGCGGTAAGCTTCAATCCTTTTACAATATCTATGGCAGTATCAAGTTCGGTATCGTCATACACAAACATTCCTAACAGATAATTGTTTTCATATGTGACATACAGCTCATACTGAATCTGTCGTCTGGCTGATTCCAGAACCTGTCTTTCTATCACAATTGCCTGTCGGCCATCGATATCCAGTTCTTTGGTGGAAATAACATGTGTTTGATCAAAGGAAACCTGCTGATCCGCCGGCATTTTCAAAAATGTAAACGAAACGCCTCCCATATATGGTGTATCCTTTTTATAAACTGAAACTTTTTTCACATAATTATTTCCATCTGCATAAATATCATCCAACCCATCTACCGTCATACCTTCCGGTACGTAGGAAACATCCAACGTATACAGTGCATTCTGGTCCACTTCCGCGTCGGTATCCGTCGCATCGGTATTGGTTGCCTCTCCATAGATCAATGTAGAGCCATATTTCCCCTGCTGCTCCAGATGCATTTTGTATAACTTTGTAGCCGCCAGTGTGGTTCCTCCGCCCACGCAGGCAAAAGCAAGAATCGCGGCTGCAACTCTCCACATTTTCTTACCGTAACGCTGTTTTTTCTTCAACTGCTGTTCGACCGTCTCCTCGATCATATCCCGGATATAATCCGGCATTTGCAGACACTCTGATTTCATCTCATTGATTTTATTTCTATCAATATCCATAACACATTACCTCCTTTACCCGTTTCAATCATCCCGGTGTTCTGACCTTCATGCCGATTTTGCCTTTAATATTCCTCGCAAATGCTCCCTTGCCCGCACCAGACGTTTCTTGACTGCCGATTCGGTAGACTCGAGGCATTGCGCGATTTCCCGAATGCTGTACTCCTCAAAATAATACAAAATAATGCAGGTCCGCTCATTCTCCTTCAGCCGCATGATGCTTTCATACAATTCCGAATACTGTCCGTACCCACGTATGTATTCCGCTTCCCGGCCTTCTTCCTGATATTCCTCCCAAGTTACGACCTTCTTATTCTCTCGTATGACCTGATGACATTCGTTGATCAGAATTCTTATAAACCATGTTTTCGCATACTTATCATTGCGCAGGCTGTACAGATTCTCAAATGCATGCACGATCGCATTTTGAATCGCGTCAGCACAATCCGCATCATTGCATAAGTAGCTTTTGGCGATCCGGTACCAGCTTTCCTGGTTCGAAATCACAAGTTCACCAAAGGCTTCTTTCTTCATGTGTTTCACTCCCTTCCCTCCGGAGTTTTATATTCTGTATGTCCATACACCTATTAGATGATTTAGGGCACGGAAAAGTCCCATGTTTATTCTTTTTCCAGTAAATGTTTATATGTGCTGTCGATACTGAGCGCGCCGATCGGTGCTGTAATCACGATTGCCATGACCGCAACGGAAAGCACAAGTGTACCGCAGGAAAGCCCGGCTGCCAGAGGAACTGACCCAATCGCCGCCTGCACAGTAGCCTTCGGAAGATACGCAATGATACAGAATAACCGTTCCTTCCATGTAAGCTTCGTACCAAGCATGCAGATGCAGACACCGACTGCGCGGAACAGCAGCGCTGCCCCAATCATCAAAAGCGCCATTGCCCCAGCCTTTGCCATATACCGGATATCAACTGCCGCTCCAACCAGCACGAACAGGATTACCTCTGCGGCAATCCACAGCTTACCGAATTTCTCTGACAACCGTTTCGACACAAATGTCGTGCTCTTCACCTTAAGCATACATGCCATACTGACAACTGCCAGAAGTCCGGACACTGCCACATATGCAGACACCCACTCCTCGATTGCAAGCAGCAGACACGACATACCTAAGATCACAATCAGCTTCGTTGAGTTACGAACGCAGTGATTCTTCTTATACGCAAGCTCGAAGAACCGGTACAGCAGATAGCCGACGATACAACCGAGTACGATTCCTAACACGATTGAGATCGGGATATTGATAAAATCCTTCGCATTTGCATGTCCGCCCTGTGCCATCTGCAAAAATGTTGTAAATAACACGATCACGAAGATATCGTCGCACGATACCCCCGCCAGTATCATCTGTGGGATACCTTTCTTCGTTCCATAGCCTTCCTCCATGAGTTTCACCATACGCGGTACAACGACGGCTGGGGAGACCGCACCCATGACGGCACCCATAACGGCTGCCTCGACACGTGTCACGCCGAGGATCATCGGCGCAAACAGAATATACCCACAGATTTCAAACGATGCCGGCACAAACGACATCAGGATTGCCGGGCGTCCCACCTTCTTTAAATCCGAGAGGTTCAACGACAATCCTGCCTTGAGCAGAATGATGATAAGCGCTAATTTCCGCAGATCTGCGGAGATTCCCAGGATTGATGGGGACAACAGATCCAGCACATACGGACCGAGTACGATTCCTGTCGCCAGCATGCCGATGATGCCCGGCAGGCGGATCTGTTTACAGATGGCGGACATGGCAAGTCCGACCAGAAAGATAAGTGCAAGTGATGTTAACATGTTTTTTTCCTCCTTTTAAGCTCAAAAAAAGCTGACACCTTCTGCGATCAATATCGTAGAAGTCATCAGCTTTATAAGCAGTTCCGGTTACCCGAGGGAGAACCTCATTCCCTTTTTCTGTATGTAACTATACGCCCGTATTGCCGGTCTGTCAATCCTGAAGTTTCATCACTTTGTTTCGAACACCAGACGCATGCTGTCGCTCCCTGAAATCACGATTGTCATCTGTTTTCCGGAAATCGTCGCTTCCATCGTTTTGTTCGAATCACTGTAATGCAGGATGTATTTTTCACCTGATTTTTCCAGTGTTCCCGTGTGCGCCTTTCCACTGTTTGTAAATGTAAAATTCGTTCCATCCGCACACGAAAACTGTGGTGCCTTTGCATCCCGGTTTGAATCATCATATGTCATAGACTTCCCATTTACTGTCATTTCGACAATTGACCACGCAGATGTAATCTTCGCATTTTTTGAATCCGAACCTCCACATGCTGCAAGACACAACGCCATCGCAACAACCATTACAACACATAATAACCTTCTCTTCATCTCATTTCCTCCCCTGTTACTTATTGCTTTTCAGTGTACCATATCAAGATTATATATTGCAAGCAATCTCATGTTAACTATATGTAAATCATTCATGTTCAGACACAATTATGAAATCTCCCGCAAGGCTTTCTTAAACTGGAACGAAAACAGGATTGATGTAAATGTCACCGCAAGCACGTCCGCGATCGGCTCTGCCAAATAAACAGCCATCGTCTTATCTGCTGTAATGATATGCGGCAGAATGAAAATAAGCGGGAGCAGGAGCACAAATTTACGCATAATCGCAACAAGAATGGATGCCGGTGCATTTCCCAGTGCATTGAATGTCATCTGACAGGCAATCTGGATACCAAACATGAATAATGCTGCAAGGTAATAACGGAGCGCATCCTTGGTAAATGCAATCAAGGCTGCATCTGTCGTAAAAATCGATGCAAAAACCTTCGGGAAGCATATGATAAACAACCACAGAATCGTGGAATATAGCAGGCTGACCTTCAGCAATAGTTTAAATGCAGCCCGGACTCTGGATGCATTTTTCGCACCATAATTGTAGCTGATAATCGGCTGGGCACCCTGTCCCAAGCCCTGCAGGGGAAGCATCGCAAACTGCATCACACTTGTTAAGATCGTCATCGCACCGACTGCGATATCCCCACCGTATTTCAGGAGAGAAGAATTAAAGCACACCGATATAATACTCTCGCTGCCCTGCATAATAAAGATCGCAGAACCGAGTGCCAGACACGGAAGGATGTACGCTGCCTTTAATCCCATGTTTTTGCCACGGATACGGAGTGTCGTCCGCTTCCCGAACAGAAAGCTTATTACCCAGACGCAGGAGCAGCATTGGGAAATCACTGTCGCAAGTGCAGCTCCCCGAACACCCATATGAAGTCCGAAGATAAAGATCGGATCCAATATAATGTTCGCGATTGCACCGATCAATACGGAGAGCATGCCTTCCTTCGCAAAACCCTGCGCTGTGATAAACGCATTCATACCAAGAGTCAGCTGAACAAAGATCGTTCCGAGTGCATAGATATTCATATACGATGCCGCGTACTCGATCGTGTTGGCACTTGCACCAAAAGCGAGCAGGAAATCCCGGTTCCAGATCAGCAAAACTACCGTCAGAATAACGGATAAGAGTATCTGCATCGTAAAACAGTTGGCGAGTATCTTCTCCGCATCGTCTTTCTTATTTTTACCCATGAAGATCGTCGCACGAGGTGCGCCGCCATTTCCAACCAATGCCGCAAAGGCAGTTATAATCATGATCAGTGGCATGCAGACGCCCACGCCGGTCAGTGCCATCGCCCCCGTATCCGGGATATGTCCGATATAGATACGATCAACAATGTTATATAACATGTTAATCAACTGTGCGGCGATTGTCGGCAGTGCCAGCTTCGCAAGCAGCTTGCCGATTGGCTCGGTCGCTAAGAATGTACGGTCGGATTGTACGGACACGGATGTTGCATTCGATTCTTCGTTTTCATTTTGTTGTTTCATTTCTTTTCCTCATTTCTACTATATGCTTGATAATTTTTCCGTTATTTCAAATGTGACATTACATTTTGATACAGCCGCTCATTATACGCTGCAAAATTCTTCTTTTCATCCTCCGAAAATCCCGCAAAGATACATGATACAAGTGCTTCCTGCTTTTCCTCAATGGCATGGACAATATCATCTGTCTGTTCCGTGAGTTTCAGGTGTACGATCCGCTTGTCATCCGAATCTGTATATCGTATCAGATATCCTTTTTTCTCCAGAGTATCGACCGCCGCAGACACATTTCCCCGCTGTAGCATTCGGAATTCCACGATATCCCGCGCAGAATCATAGGAAGGGTTATTATGCAGAAACGTTAGAATAATAATCTCGATGCGGCTGAGATTAAACTCATACCGCACACTTTCCAGATATTTCTCCTGTAGTTTCATCAGACATTTCGTCATGTCAAAGACATTGGATGGCGTCTGAAGTTTCATTTCTCGGTTCCTTCTTTCAATTAGTTCTTTTTAGAACTATTATAGTAGTAAAAAAGAAATAGTCAACCACTATTTTTAAAATAAAAAGAGCCGTCGCCACAAATTAAGCAACAGCCCTTTCACATATATAATGGCTATTTTTCCTTACTGCATACATGCTCCACGATCACACGTACAGCCGCATATAATACACCTACAATCGGCCACACGATCCAAGTATCTCTCCAGTCATTTGTGATAAAGCTGATACCAAGAAAAATCGCTGTTGAACCAAGCCAATACGCAAGTGAAAATGCGCCCATCTTGTCGCTGATTTTCTTTTTTGCCCTTGCATAATCGCCTTCTTCAAGAAGCATCTCCATTGCAGCCATCTGCGTTCCTCCCAGCACAAAGAAATATACACCACAAGAAATCAGAAACAGCATAATCCCTACCATACATACAATCGGAAAGTCCCGGTCACTGAATATAGCGATACTGCCAAAAAGCGGAATTACAGAGAAAATGCACAATATAACACCAATCACATTGTAACGGACATATCGCTCATGGAACTGTTCTTTGCGTTCCTTCACCATTCCTGTCACACCATATTCTGTCTCGAAGCATTTTGTCTCTAAGAATTCATATTTCTTCTGTTTCATATCGGTACATACAAAAATTGCAACCGCAATTCCAACCAGTATGAACATCACACACATACCAACTCCACCTGCAAAGTCTTCTCCGATTCCAAACGCTTCCACTTCGCTGGCTGCCCCTAACACGATCAGGCAGATTGGTGATATCACGCAGAGCCACGTTGCAAATGCAATTCTTTTTGCAGCCTCTTTTCTGATCTGCAGAAACTCACTTGCCATTTCCATCGTCACTTTATACTGTGGTTCGTCTTCTTCATAAGAATCCTCCCCGGTATAAATCTCCTCTTCCATCTCATCTTTAATGAGATAGTCCGTCGTCACACCAAAGATCTGACTAAGCTTCAATATTTTATCTAAATCCGGAACTGCCTGTGCCCCTTCATATTTGGAAATGGATTGTCGGCTGACTCCTAATTTATGTGCCAGTTCTTCCTGAGACCAACCATTCTTTTTTCGCAAGTTAATAATCTTATCCGCTAATATCATAAGCGCCTCCTCCTGCCATCCGCATGGCATATTTGATGTTATTATCGTACGAATTTTCTCCGTTACACACAAGAAAGCCGCACGGACAATTTGTCAACCGATGGTTGCAACCCCTGATTTTTAGCCATTTTTTATGCGCGAACTAGAAAATCCGCAAAAACACCATATAACAGACTGTCCCAAGCAGGATACTCAAGTTTGCTCATCTTAAACTACCACATATTCTTCAGGACATCGCCCTTTTGATATAGATTTCCCTTTACATTTGCTTTGACTTCCTCTAACTGTCCACGCTTTACCATATAGGAGATATTCTGTCTGGAACAATCCAGGACCTCGCAACATTCTGTCGTATCCAGCAGATTATTTTTGGCAAAGCAGATAAAATCATCCTGCGATAAAGGAATTGTCACGCCTTCATGATAAAGAATCCATGCAGGTATGTCAATGGAATCATCAAACGTGATGGAATATCCACCGGTTCCTACCTGACAGGATTGATACAATGGTTCATTTCGAAGGACCTTATCCACACCCGTGACGGATTGGATCTCCAGCAAATCAATTTTCTTTACTGTCCCATCTGCAAAAAAGCAAAGAACCTTATGCTCTGCACAAGGTACACAATCCACGACGTGCTTTTCCGCGCGAGCTGCCACATATGCCGGAAGCCGGTCGATCTTCTTGATACACAGATTGTCCTGCGAACATCGTGCCTTTGACAATTCCAGAAACTTCATTTCATCGTAGGCATCCATCTTATGATTCTTCAGGATTGCACTGATATTCTGTCTCCCACTCGGAATAATCCGTTCCTTAACCCACAGGAAGCTTAAATCACGCGGAACTGTGTAGACGCCATTTCTTACGAGATTTGTAAACAAAAGCGGTGCGGTCCACTCATCCAGATCACTTTGTAATTCAATGATAAAGTCTTTTTTCTTCTCATAATACAGCAGGATTCCGACACTTCTATGCTCCTCCGTATCAACGATTTCATAACTTCTCATATATCTGATACCTTCCATAAATCATATTCCATATCTGATCTATAAACACGTTCGACAGGATTTTCTCCATCCCATCAAACAAAAAGTCCTTATCTGTCTCCGCGAGTGGATGTGCAAATATCCCCTGTTTCTCCTTTATAAGCTGCAGATTCTCATAGCAGGAATATCCGCCTATAAAATTCTGACATGGTTTATCTGAAAGTACATCGAATTTCTCTGCGTCCGCATCTGTCATGCAGGAGTATAGCAGCGATAACCCATGATCAAATAACGGTGCGATACGAAGTGTATGCGCTCTTGCATTTCTCAATACTTCAATATTCGCCCCATGCCGGTCCCGGTTCAAGATCAGATAGTCGACCGCAAGCATCGTGTCTATATCGCGCTGCCAGCCCATTCTCCTGCAAAAATCATAACGATCCTCGCCCTTCTGTGCATTCGCCGTATAGTAATCATCCAACGCGATTTTACTTTCTCCACGCTTTTTGAAATCCTCCGAAGCACATACATACGTCGTATACACTTTCCCTTCGATCTCAACATCTGCATGGACTAATTCATAGCTCAAATGCTCCACACCCAACAATGTCAGCAGGCGATCAACGATGATTTCATTCACACATTCATGCCCCACTACCCCGCGAACCGGATCAAAATTAGAGAGCTTATAATACGTCTTTTTTCCGTCCAGATTCGATTCTGATTTCAAAAATGTTCCAGCTGTTCCACTCGAACTCCGGATATGCGACCAGTTCAGATAAGTCAAATCCTGTTTCTCATGTATAATGTTCAAACGATCACCCCCATTATCATTATTATAGGCAGATTTTGCGTGATTTATTTGTCGTGCGTCAAATTCTCTAATATTAGAGTATCATATTATTTGTCGCGCGTCAAATAAAAAAGCAGATACCTTATGATATCTGCTCTTCTTGTATATTACTCCTTAGAACTACTTGTCATACCTCTGTCAATCCGATTGATTGCATTTTGTATAATCTCTTTTGCTTTGTCTGCATTGCCAGTTTCCAGTAAGGCAAGAATACTGTCAAGTAAAATACATAGTTCCTGATTTTGCATATCTTCCATCCTTCCACCGCCTTTCCTAATGCTAGTATAGCGGATTTAGTGCCTGTTTACAAGTTGCTTTTATACGTTACAAAAATCTGATGGAACACATCCGCGTTATAATGATTTGTGTGTTAAAAAAGAGTATGGCTGCTGTACCATACTCTGAAATACCATGTCAACCATACGAATAAAGTTCATATAGTTTTCACATTACATACAATATTTCTACCACCCCAGATCCAGCAGCCAGTTCTGTAACCTGCGTTCACGGTCCGCATCAGGCAAATTCTCATCCTCCGGTGCTTTGTATTTCCCTTTGATCGTTCCATCCAATATATATAAGACTCTCTTAAGATGTGGGGCGTATTTGCTGAAATGGAGCGCAACATCATATCCCAAAGAGTGAAGTCCGGAATGAAGAACGCAGCCGCCAAAGGTAAGCAGATTGGAAGACCGGAAACCACGAAGGACAATCTCACGGATACTTTTGGGAAGTACTATCAGATGTATAACGCAGGAAATATCAACATTTTCCAATATTGCTCGTATTATGAATTGTTCCCATGCATTTGTTTACAAGTATTTAAAATGGCGGAGATTGATTAACCTCCCATCTCCAATGATATTAAGTACTGATATTATCTGTTTCTTCGATTTAATTCTTTATTATGTTTTTCCAGCAGATAATCGGCTCTACTGTCGCCGCAAAGCTTGTTATACAGTAGCTTGTCGTCTCTGCTGTTTCCATCGTAGTATTGTCTCTTTGGTAGGTCGTGATAATGGCAAATCTCTATCCAACTTTCAGCATAACATAATATCTCATCGCAAATAGTTTCAATTTGCACGATGCATTCTCTGGATAAGTGTGTATTTCCAATTCCAATAGAAAAGAATATTGGAAGTCCTGAACCATGCTCTATGTCAGTTTCACATTGATGAAGGATATTACATCGCATTTCATAAAACTTATCAGCATAGTTCTCCCCAAGAATTGAAACCAGAAAGCTATCCTTATAATACTCATTTTTTACAAGCTTGCCACTAATGGTTGATCTGGATCCCAAGCTTACCCATTCATTGCACCATTTGACATAAGCTCTCCTATCGTGCCAACGAATAACACCTCTATTGTCTTCGTACCATACACCATTTTCATCATTTCTACTATTGCCTTTATATTTCTCATCCCTATACTCAACCCTCGAACACATAGATGGTAATGTAAGCGCAACAACTAATGCGCTCCAATAATTCTTGTCTTCAAGAGACTTTTTCCCAGCATCAATAATCGTTTTAATTGACAATTCCGCCATATAATCACCACCCTATTCGCTTATTAACCTATCACAGTATGGAAGTAATTCCTCTATTCTATCTACAATTCGTTTCTGCTCCTCTATAGGTGGTAATGCAACAATATATTGCTTTATTTCACCCATTCCCAAATCAGGAACTCCTATAGATTGTCTTGCTAATACTGAATGCTTTAGTATTAGCGGACTTTCCAAATAATATCTCAGATATTTTTCATCTATTAAAGTCCGAATTACGCAACAAGAGTATGAAACAATAAACTCTATATCTCTTTCAACCACTCTTGCTTTCCCCAATGCTGCCCCGATTCTAGAATAAATAATATCATTTACTGTAGGTTTAGCTTTTTTTGAAAGCCGCTCAAAATCTTCATTTGATATGTATTTTACATTATCTGTATAGTTAATTGTTCCATCGTCCAACAAATCTTTTGCAGACAAAAATAATTTACCATCACTTGCCGGAACCGCTTTGGGCATATTATGATCAACATCAGCTATCAATGTGCAAATATCCTGTAACCTACACCATTTCCAATTTTCAGGAATATCAAACGGAATTTCGTCCTCAGAAATCTCTGCAAGAAGTTTCTCCTTCTTTATCCTTCCTTCTTTTATCAATCTTTGTTTCTCTTCCTGTATTCCCTGATAAAGATCTTCCGCATTTCCTTCCTCCGGTCTCTGTTCCACCAATTTACCTTGAATAGCATATTGCAAGATTGACTTCTTCATATTTCCCGGAAATTTTGTACTGAAATTCTCAAGTTTCTCATAAGACTCCGCATAACGGTCAACGTAAGGAAGAAGTTCCTCTATCTTTGCGACGATTGCTTTTTGTTCAGATACAGTCGGCACCGGTATCGGGAGCCTCTTAAGTTTTTTTACACTTACTCCGCCAATGATACCAGACATATTATCCATGAAAAATGTCTTAAACTCATGGCTCTGAAGATAATAATAAATATAACTATTGATTATTTCCTTAGAATTAAAGGTACATAATTTATTTCCAAAGCAGACATCTCTATCAAGTATTCCAATTTTTCTTCCAGCACTGCCACCCTCTATACACATAAGCACAGATCCGTTATACGCTATTCTAAAATTATCATCTGTAGGAATCCTTACACCATTATCATATTCTATTGTATGTTCAAATGAGACATCTTTAGTCGCAATATAATCGTACCCTTCTTTTAAACCCGCATACTTAGCCTTCTTTACACTTTCAGATATACTGTTACCTGTATATATTTCACAACAGTTCCCCAAATTGCTCCAAAACCAGTCATCAGGAATATCAAACGGTGTTTCCTCACATTCCACAGCTTCAACTTTAGGTTTTTCACTATCAGGATTTACCATTATAAGCTGACCAGAAAAAGCCTTTTTTAATATGCTGTATTTCAGCTGTTCAGGCTTCATTCATCAACACCTCCCGGAAGTAATGCTTCAAGTTCTGCAAGAACTTTGTCTATCTCGGCATTAAGAGTTGTTCTCTTTTCTTGATAGTTTCTGATTGTATCAAGTGGATCCAGCACTTCCTCTTCCTTGTGAGGATATCCACATAAATCAATATTGCATCCCTGATCATTCAAAAGATAATCGGGTGAATATTTCTTTGCCTTCGGTCCATCTTCAAGCTCAATCTCTTTTCTGTCATTCCACCAGGCAATACAATCATCAAAGTGTTTCAATTCCATAGGTTTTGTTTTAGAGAAATGCTTTCTGTCTGAAGGCATATCAACTCTATAAAACCACACATTGCCTGAAGGTTCTTTGTTATCAAAAAACAGAAGATTAGTTGATATAGACGTGTATGGGCTAAACACGGATCCCGGTAATCTGATAACCGTATGAAGATTAAACTCTGTGAGAAGCTTTGTCTTTATTGCGACCTTGGCATTATCAAGACCGAAAAGGAATCCATCAGGTACAACCACAGCAGCTCTACCATTCTTCTTTAAGCGATACATAATAACTGACATAAATAAGTCTGCTGTCTCTGATGAAGTAAGATCATCAGGGAAGAATCCCTGTATAGACTTATCCTCATGACCACCGTAAGGAGGATTCATAAGGATTACATCAAATTTATCATCATCCGTATAATCCAAAAGATTATGCTTCAAAGAGTTCATGTGATAGATATTAGGTACTTCGATATCGTGCAAAAGCATATTGGTAACACAAAGAAGATACGGAAACGGTTTCTTCTCGATACCATAGATACTATCATCAAACTGCTTCTGTGCAACTGTATCCTTAACCTGTTTCTGTAATTGTCCAAGCCATGATGTAATAAATCCTCCAGTACCACAGGCAAAGTCAGCCATCTTCTCACCAAGTTTAGGCTGAATCATAAGAGCCATAAAGTCTGTTACAGCACGTGGAGTATAAAACTCGCCTGAAGAACCAGCAGCTTGCAAACCACGAAGAATCTCTTCATAGACAAACCCGAATGCGTGACTTTCCTTTACATCATCAAATTCAATCTCATCAATGACATCAATTACCTGACGGAGATATACACCGTCCTTCATATAGTTGTTGGCATCCTCGAATGTAGACTTCACAATAGACTTCTTTACAGGAGTATCTGGTGTTACAGGCAATTCCTTTAATGTCGGGAAAAGAGTATTGTTTACAAAGTTAAGCAGCTTATCTCCAGTCATAGCATGACCATTATCATCAGGCTGCGCCCAGTTACGCCATCTACATTCATCAGGAATGATAGATGTATAGTTGTTCTCATTCAGTTCCCAATCGTCTTCTTTTGCATCATAGACCTTCAAAAAGAGCATCCATACCATCTGCTCGATTCTTTGTGCGTCACCATTGATACCAGCATCCATACGCATGATATCTCTGATTCTTTTGATAAATCCTGACTGCATTGCCATCTTGTATATACCTCGTTTCGCTTATTCTATATCATCACTATTATCAATTTTTTTTACTTCTGAATTCCCCCCTAATACGGTCGCCAAGGATAAAATGCTCAGACCTATAACAGCCAATACGCTGCCGGAAACCTTTAAACGATACATTCTCATCTCTTTATTTTCTTCTGCAACCTTGTCCTGAAGTTTATCAAGACGGTCCATAATCTTAAATTTCTCATCAAGGGTAAGTTCTTCCTCATTAAGCATTTTAATAAGTTGCTGGTTCTCCGCATCAATCATTTCCATAAGTTTATCATGGTCTTTATCACCACTCTTAATGACATTTTCAGCAACTTCTCTATACTGAATAACACCATCTTTTACAGTAGCTGCAAAGTTTGGAAACTGTTCTAAAGCTTTCTTTGCAACTTCTGGATTCATTTTCTGAATAGACGAAGCAAATCTCATTACAGTGTCTTTGCTTAGATGTCTGAAGTCTTCTATTTTTAACTGTTTTAAAACTTTTTGCTCAGAAAGTGTTCTGCTCATGTCTTGTCACCCTTCCATTACATCATAAATATTATCTTCAAGTTCTCTAACAGCACTCTCATACTGAGCCTTACCACCAAATAGCTTGACTATTTTTGCTGGTTTGCCGTAATTTGCAAAGTCAGCCAAGGAAAGGACCTTTATATCCTCTACCTCTGTAATTCCCTGATTCATATATTTATCCAGGAGTATTTCCAAGACTGCTTTTGCATCCCCTGAATACTTTGAGAAAAAGTCCCGTTTTTTTACATTGTTTGCTCTTTCTTTTCTTGTTAAAGGCTTAGTTCCGTATGCCACATAACAGATGAAGTCAAAATCATCTACATCAGTCATGCCCTGGTCAGCCTTTAATGCAACTATATCAATCCCCATTTCAGCAAAAGACTTTTCTATTTCTTTCTTCTTGTCAGAATCCTTCCACTTGCGGATAAAATCAGAAAGTGAAGCATATTCGCCCTTGATATTTGTCCTTGTGTAATCAATAATATCTTCCTGACGAAGCAATCTACCATTTGCATCATACACAGATACAGTCTTGTTAATTATCTTTACCTTACATCCATCCTTATCTACAATAGGAACACCTAAATTTTCAGATGGCTCTATTGGGTCATCTGGATTATATGGAGGTTTAGGTGGATGTATCTGTGTTCCATCATGATGGAAATGTTCATCTTGTTCAATAGGACCATCCCAATCTGGGTCAGTAAAATGTCTTGTCACATTTCTGAAATCCATAACTGTAAAATGCGTCTTGCCCTCCTTTTCTCTGATACGAGTACCACGACCAATAATCTGCTTAAAGGTTGTCATACTCTCTACATTTTTATCCAAGACAATAAGCTTTGTCATTTTACAGTCGGCTCCGGTTGAAAGTAGCTCTGATGTTGTTGCAATTACCGGATATGGAGATGAAACAGAAATAAAATAATCGAGCTTGCTCTTTCCGTAAGTATCAGAACCGGTGATACGAACCACATAATCAGGGTTCTCCGCTACCATATCTGAATTAAGGTTTAAAAGAGCAATTCTCATTCTCTCTGCTGCATCCTCAGTCGCACAGAACACGATTGTTTTCTGCATCCTTCCGGTTGCTTTTAGATACTCTGTTATCTCATTAGCAACCTCATTTATTCTATCCTCCAGGATAATTCCGTTCGGATAATCATAATCTTTGTTGTTATATACACGGTCCTCGATTTCATTCCCATATATATCTCTTTGTCCGTATGTAGGTCTCCATCCATCCCCAATGTTAAGCGTCACATTGATAACCTTAAATGGTGCAAGGAAGCCATCTTCTATTCCTTGTTTAAGGCTATATGTATAAATCGGATCACCAAAGTAATCAATATTAGATACGGTTTCACTTTCCTTTGGAGTTGCTGTCATACCTATCTGTGTTGCAGATGAAAAATATTCAAGAACCTTTCGCCAATTACTATCTTCTTTTGCACTTCCTCTATGGCACTCATCTACAATAATAAGGTCAAAATATCCAGCTGGAATCTGTCTGAAATGTTCTTCATCATTCTGTCCTACCATCTGATGATAAAGGGCGAAATTAACTTCGTGGGAACCAATATTGTTAAGACATTCCTTATCTGAAAAATCCACCTTATATATCGTTTTTTCAAGTGGAGCAAAGTCCTGAAGAATACTCTGGTCTACAAGAATATTTCTATCTGCAAGATAAAGTATTCTGTTCTTTAATCCAGAACGAAGTAATCTATATACTATCTGAAAAGCTGTATAAGTCTTTCCAGTTCCAGTTGCCATTACAAGGAGTAATCTCTGCTGACCTTTTGCAATAGCTTCTACTGTTCTATTTACTGCATTTCTCTGATAATAACGAGGTGGATATGTACTCTGAGAAGAATAATAAGGCTGAGTTACAATCTTTTTTTCATCATCTGTGATACCAGCACCGCCATTCAGTTCAGCGTAATATCTTGCCACAAGTTCCTTCTGAGAAGGAAATTTATCTAAATCTATTTGTCTTTCCTGACCAGTCAAAAAATCATGTTCAAAAAAAGCATCCCCATTTGAGGCATATGCAAATGGCAAGTCTAACATCTGAGCATAGGTCATAGCTTGCTGTAGACCGTACGAAACCGTATGATTATTGTCCTTAGCTTCCACAACAGCAAGTGGCTTGCCACTATTTAGGTATAATAAATAATCTGCGAATTTTGGCTTACTGCGGACCACAAGGTTACCCTTAATATTAATACGACCATCTGTAATCTTGGTCTCCATTGTGATATGATCTCGCCATCCTTGCTGTACTGCCGGCGTGATAAAATTCAATTTTATATCTTCTTCCGACATCTGTTTCTTGCCTAAAACAGCCATATGGACACCCCCTTAATCATTCTTACTCGTCATCCATTGCATCAAGCTTTTCCTGAAGCTCTGCAATGGTATTTTTTAATCTTGCTTTCTGTAATAACTTCTCTGTTTTATCACATAAAGCTTTAGGGAAAGTCTTTTCCCACTCATGATATTCTTTTAAGATAAACGCTCTTTCTTCTTCGGTAGCATTTTCCATACGAGTTCTTACAGTTTCTCTTTCCTCATACCATTCCTTGAGATATTCATTCATGGTTCCGGTAACTCCATTACCAAACTGTAATAAATACTTCTCACCATCTTTCTTAACTTCCAACTCGTAATGTTCTTCCATCTCGAAAAACGCAAACATAGCACCAATGTAATTTGATACTACTGGATCCATCAAGGCTATAGTTTCAACCCCAAGTACATAAGCAAACTGCTTTAACATATCAAATTTAGGTTTTCTTACACCGTTCTCATATTTTTGTATTCTATCAGCGGTTAATCCCATAGCTTCACCTAATTCTGCCTGGGATAACCCCTTTTCTATTCTTATTGCACGAATTCTACGACCAATACGATCAGCAGAAGTCTCCTCATTAAAATCAGCGGCATCTTGCCCAAAAGGATTATGTACCATCAAAGCCATCTTTATCACCTCAAATATAGTAATTTTTATAATAATTCATCTATATAATATCACAGAACCATGTTTATGAAAAGCACAAAAAAGTAATTAAGAAGCACTTGTTTTGAAAAAAGCACATTTTTGTGCTTGGATTATTTAAATAAATGTGTATAGCAAAATTAAAGCACTTAAAGAATGAGTGACAATATGAACAAGATTTTAGCAAACTATCCAGCAGTTCTTGATGTCGCTACCGTAACAGAAATTCTTGGAGTAACACCAGCAACCGTAAGAAGGCTATTAAAAGCAAATGTTATTCCTTCTGTAAAGATTGGCAGACTTACAAGGGTATCTTCAGTTTCTCGCCCTGATATGTGACATCTCCATTCGTTCCCCAGATACATTTTTCCATGCTGTAATCCTTTACACATCCCGATGTTTTCAGGATCTGCTCTACGCCGCCATCCCCGTTCTGCGTAAACAACACATAATCTTTGATCCCAGCTTTTTCAAAAAAATAATCCGTTCCATTCATAACCGTGACCACATTGTTCAGACCACTTGCAACAAAAACCGCTGCCAGAATTGTGAACAATAACAGGATCACATTCATCGTCTTTTTCCGTTTGATATCCCGCTTTAAGATATTCCAGTACATAAATCTGCCCCTTTCCTTGTTTATGGCTCAATCATAACAGGGAAATTATTAAATAATCCTTAAAAAAGAAAAATGCAGGAATCACCTACATTTTTCTAAGTACAATCGTGACTGCAAAGCCTGTTTCCGGTGTCTTTGCATAGATATCTCCATCCATCTTGTGAAGCAGTTCCTTGCAGATATATAAGCCCAATCCGCTTCCGCGGACACCTGCATGATTACTTCCACGATAAAACGCATCAAAAATATGTGGCAGTTCCTCTTCTTTGAGACCATCCCCGGAATTTTCAATCGTAATCAGGCTGTGGTCTTCTTCCTCGGAAAAAGAAATATGCACATATTTTCCATCGCCATATTTGATTGCATTCTCGAGCACATTCTGTCCCACTTCAACTGCCCGGTCCAGATCACCATATAGCAGATAATCTGCAAAGGGCTCCATCTGAAAGTCTGTATGTAAATCTTCGAATTTTTCTTTGTAATAAAGTTTCAACGCCTGCATCATCTGCGACAGATAAAACTCCCCTTGCTGCACGTCCAGCTTCAGAAAATCTTCCCGTGCTGCTTCCGAGATCTCGCCTACATATTTCTTAATTGTCTCTGTGTTTTTGCGAATCCCGCCAATCGCCTGTTGCCTTTTTTCTTCATTTTCATACAGATTTTCCTCCAGTGCCTGCGAGTATAATTCAATCGCCGAAAGCGGTGTGCGTATATCATGCGATAACGACAATAAGAGTGTCTTCTTCTCTTTCTCCAGCTCCAGTCTTCTTAACTTATCCGCCTCCAGCTTTTCCCGCAACATATCCAAACTCCACAGGAATTTTCCGAAGAAACGGCTTTTTTCTGCCTTGATTGGTACAGACAGATTCCCTTTTGCAAGTTCTGTTGTAAGTCCTTCCATCGACGCAAACGGACGAACCAGTTTTCTTCCGAGCAGTATCAGAAATGCCACTGTACAGATCCACAATGCGCCCAGCACCAGATCCAGTTTCCATATACTTCCGTACTGCACCGTGCGTCTGTAACAAAACCGATACAGCCTGCCCTGCACTTCCTCCACACGGTACTCTTCGTTGCACACTTCCTGCGCATCAAAAATGCTTACCCGTGTAAGTGTCGGATAATCTGACAACTTAATCTGTTCCAATGGAATTCCTGTTTCCAGCTCCTGTACACATCGTGCCACATCCACCCGGTACGAATATTCATCCTTGGATTTTAGAGCTTGTACCACGAAAAGGTTACAAATCCCTATCAGACAGATTTCCAACAATAAGAAAGTTATTACAAATCTACGATATTTATTCAAACCGATACCCCGTTCCCCATTCCGTGATAATGCGCTCCGGATGTTTTGGATCTTTCTCTATTTTCTGTCTGAGCCACTTAATATGTACCGTCAGTGTCTGCATCTCCGATTCACTGTCGCTGCCCCAGATCGTGCGAAACAAATATTCCTTTTTCAGTGTCACACCTTTATTTTCCATGAGCAATTTTAATAACTCAAATTCCTTCGCTGTAGAATCAACCTTTTGATCTGCGACATAAATCGTCTGTGTCGCTGTATTCAGCCGGATCGTTCCGGAGATCAATTCCTCCTGTGCGTATTTGCGTTTGAAGATACCATGAATCTTCGCGAGCAGGATATCCATATCATAAGGCTTTTCAATGTAATCGTCAGCACCCAGATTCAAGCCTTTTAATTTGTCGTTCTTTTCTGTCTTGGCACTCACAATCAGAATATGTGCATTGGATGTCTCACGGATTTTTGAACAGACTGCAAAGCCATCCATCCCCGGCAGCATCAGATCTAAGATTATAAGCTTCGCTCCGTATCGTTCAAAAAGCTCCAATGCAGCCTCGCCATCCTTCGCAACGCTCACAATATAATTTTCTTTCCGCAGAAAATCCGAAAGCAGCTCGCCGATTTCGTGATTATCCTCTACTATAATGATATCTAACATATATACCTCTACTTCTGCTTCACATCCACATCGCCACTCGATGTTACGATCTTGCACAGGTAACCGGAATCCGCATCTCCATCCGGAACATCCACATCTCCGCTATTGGTTTTCGTCTCAAACCGATATGTGCGTCCCGCTGTAATCTCCATATCGACATCGCCGCTCGACGTTGTGATATCGAATCCTTCGGCATCACAACGTTCCAGATCTATGTCTCCGCTGCTTGCTTCAAGTTCCATCTGCTTTGCTGTCACATCTGCCAGATCTATATCTCCGGAAGAAGATGTTGCCATAATGGAATCCGGGGCATTTATATTCTTCATATATAGATCTCCACTGGATGCAGACACATTTACAGTTCCTGCATTCACATCCTGAATTGTAACATATCCGCTCAAGGTTGTTACAGAGATTTCTTTGTATTCCGCATCTGCCAGATACAACCGTGCCGCCGTATCTTTTCCAAATCCCAGTGATACAATCGCCTTATGTTTTCCCTTGTCGTCCGTTGTGAATTTCAGCACATGGTCCTTCACATCCACATGGCTCGTCCAATCATCCGTATCATAATACTCCACATAATTCTTACCGGTCTTTGATTTGCAGATCTCGATATCCATGCTGCTTGCCCCGGCTATCTCTATTTTATCAAATGCATCCGCAATCTGCACAGTTTTCTTCTCGGTATGAAGTGCTTTCATCGTAGTAAGATCGACTTCTCCGTTCGGGAACCTGAATCCACCTATCGCAATTCCGATAAATCCTATAATCACACCGATACCGACTAGCACGGAACCAATGATGACCGCTTTTTTAGTTTTGCTCATATCTTAGCCCTCCTTTACGAACTTTCTTTTGATGCCGCTCACAGCTGCCTTACACAGATTCCAGAATCCAACCGTTACCGGCTTCACTGCGACAAAGAACAGAATCGTAAGTCCGACACCTGCGAATCCGCACCCAAGCATAAATATCGCTGCCGGAACATTGCTGATCATCAGGAATGGAACCACAGCTAAAACTCCCGCAATTCCCGCGACTGCTGCTGATATGACTACTGCATAAAATGTAATCAATAGTGAAAATACAACAACTAACATACTTAATACCAGAATTCCGGCTGTAAGCAGAAGCGGCACCCAGACCGGAGAACCAAGTACAATCAGAACAATCTCCCATGCACGCAGGCGATGCGTCGGCCTGATCTTCTGCTTAACGATTTTGCTAAGTGGCGTATCTTCCAGAATCTGATCCACGGCTTCATCCGGTGTATCCATCGTGGCAACCGCCTCTTCCTCCGTCATGCCATCTTCCATCCGGTCATCGATCATCTCACTGTAATAAGCGATGAACCGCTCCATATCTTCCGTCGGCATCTTCGGAATCCGCACCCGGATTGCCGACAAATATTCCTGTTTATTCATGGTCTTGTGCCTCCTTCATAGGTTCTTCCCGAACGATAAACCGATAGATGGATTCCAGTTCCTTCCATTCCTCCTGAAACTCATCGATTCGCGCCCGTCCTGCGTCTGTAATATGATAATATTTCCGAAGTCGTCCGTTATGCTCCACCGATTGTACCGTCAGATACGCATTTGCTTCTAAGCGTCGTAAAATCGGATACAGCGTCGACTCAGAAATCGTCACATACGGTTTCATATCTTTGATGATCTGATATCCATAGGAATCTTCATCTTTGATTGCCGCCAGCACGCATACATCCAACATGCCTCGTTTTAATTGAATATCCATATGTATACCTCCTTATGTCACATACTATACGCCGCATAGTATTATATGTCAAGTAGTATTTTAATCTTGAACATAAAAAAGAGAACCTGAAAATTCAGGTTCTCAAATATCCGTTCAACTATTTTATCATATTAAAATTAACGCTAATAAGATACACAATACAGCCAGCAAACACATTATTATACCTATAAACGTAAAATATATGTCCTTTCGCCCTTCTAAACGATTATTACATAAATCGTATGCCTCATGCATGGATCTGGAATATGAAAGTGTATATTTTTTTCCAATTGGGTATTTTTTTACCTTAAAATCCTGTCCTAACACAATTCTTTTCTTACATAGCTCATATGGATCATAATACTCAACAATCAGCCTTCCATAGCCATGCATCGCTGTAGCATAACCATTCACTACATCGACAACCGTCCCTTCTATCTGCATATCCTCCATATTGTTCTCACGAATTCGAATTTTCCTCTTTATTTTCCGGAATTGCAGCAATGCAATCCCGCCTAACAACAAAATCGTTGCCTCAATAAATACCCATTCTGATTTACCATGTATATCTGGAATATATCCAAGTTCCATCATTTTTCTTATCATACTGACTATAACTACCAGAAACGATAAAATCTCAAATAATAGTATCCAGTATATTCTCTGCGGATCTTTTTTCAACCGGTATTTTGGATTCACATCCAACACCATTTTGTCAAATTCAGAACCAATCCCTCCCATTTGATTTACCATATCCATAATGGGATCAACCGATCCATCACGTTCTCTTTGTTTGCGTGATCGGATCATCCATATTGTAATAATAATAGCAAATAACATTACCAGAAGGAAAAATCCTGTTTTAATGAAATAAAATACACTCATACTTCATCCTTCTGATATTCTTATTCAAAATACTTCATCATTTCTGCCAGTTCATCCGACACCTTGCTGACATGTCCGGTTGCCGTGTTCATCTGGTCGATTGCTTCGGCAATACTTGTCACATTCGCAGATACTTCCTCGTTACTTGCCGCATTTTCTTCGGAAATCGCACTGAGGTCAGTAATATTGGCTATGATGGACTGCTTGATACCATCAAGCTGCTTTGACTTCTCGCTGATCCGCGTTACTGCCACAATATTGTCACTAATCGTCTTGCTGAGTGTTGCAAAGCTGCTGCATGTTGCAGAGATATCATCCTGCTCTTTTCTGAGCAATGTCTGTACATCATGTACCATACTCACACACTCATTTGATTTCGCAAAGATATTATCAGCCACCTGTTTGATCGTATCCACACCCTCGGCACTCTGCTCTGCCAGCTTCTTGATCTCACTTGCCACAACCGCAAATCCGCTTCCCGACTGTCCGGCACGTGCTGCTTCGATTGATGCATTTAACGCAAGCAGACTTGTCTGTCCGGTAATATCCATAATCAGGTTGACTGCCTCATTGATTGACAGAATCGCCTGGTTTGTCTCTTCAATCTGATTTGTGATCCGCTCAATAATCTCTGCCGACTGGTTTGAGCTGTCCAGTACAGTCTCCATGGACTTGGTTGCTGTGCTGTTCGCCTTGCCCATCTGCTCAGAATTTGCACTTAATACCTGCACATCATTATCGATATCCGTGATTGCATTTCCCATCTCGATGGACTTCGCATTGACATCCTGCACATTATCTGCCAGTGTCACCGCGGTCACAGACAATTCCTCCATCGCCTGACTGATCTGTCCGGCACCCTCATTACTGAAATCAGCGCGCTCATTCAGGGAAGATGTATCCTGCTGCAGATTCACAACATGATCATTTACACTTGTTACAATATTATTCAGTTTTTCCTTAAGTATCTTTGAGGAATCAATCAACGTGTCAATCTCCGCAATTGCCGAAGAGCCTTCCACGTCTTCTGAAATACTTCCGTTCGCAATCCGTTCAATATGTGCTGTTGTCTTCGCCAGTGACTTCCGGATCTTCAACGCAAGGAGAATCAGGGCACCCAGGTATAGAATGCCTATCGCCGCAGAGATCAGTAACAATGTACGCACAAGTCCCTTCTTTGCTGCGTTGACAGTCGCTGTTTTCTCGCCGGCAAATCCCATACCGATCACATCACCGGCATCGGAATACACCGGTGTGTAGTATACATAGTAATCTGCACCTGCAATCTGTACACCATCTGCGTGGTAATCCTTGCCCGCCTGGACAGTTTTCCAGATTGCAGCATCTGCCTTTGTTCCCTCCGGACGGTTTCCATTCTCATCAACAACCGAAGTGATGTATCGTTCATCTCCTTCAAAAAATGTAAGCTCGATATTGTCCTTTTTCAATGAATCGATAAACTCGTAGCTGACATCGTCCCTGCATAAGATATCTTCGCGGACATCCCACTCAAAGTATTTCTCTACCGAAACCGCACATGCCTTTAGTCTTGCATATGTACTGTCTTCAAGTTCCTGTTCCATTTTTCTTGTAGAATAAATTGTCAGAATCAGAATTGCCGTGAGCAGCGGAACGCTGCCGATCAGGATAATCACCCATAAGATATTTAATCGTTTCCCTTTTGAATTTTTACTAGCTGCCATACATTATCAGAAGATATATAATCTTCTCTCCCCCTTTTCTATGTATTTTCTTTTTATTATACTCGTTTTTTTCGACGGGTTCTATCAAATATTTGAGGTTTTTGTGGTAGTTACTTGAGGGAAATGCCCCAAAGAGTATCTCACTCTTTAGGGCGTTTTGCTCACTTTTCGTCTGTCAGCTAATTGTCTTTATTTCGGTTTTCGCTCCACCGAAATATGTAATGTGTAACTACATCTGCCACAACCGAGATTAAAAAAGACACTAATAGATTCATTCGTACTTACCTCCTTATTATTAAAGCAAACTAATAGGTTCATTGTTAGTATGTTTTTGTTAAATAAAGATAAAAAACATGCTTACATATTTAGTAAGACGAATATTCAATATACAAAAAAGCCCTGCAAGTAATCTTGTGGACTCTCTCCTCATTTACAAACTGGATTGACGAAAACATCCCCTTCACTTCGTGTCTGTCATCTGCTAGATTTCTATGAATTTGCAGACACGAAAAAAGAGTCCTGCAAGTAATCTTGCGGACTCTTTTCATTATTGAGAAGTTTATTTTTGTTTGTCTCTTGATGTCTTGAAAATCTATTAGATGGTGTGTCATATGGCAAAAATCTTTCTGACACTCTCAGAACTATTTATTCATAAATTAATCATTTTTTCCAAAGGAATTCACCAATTTCATTATTTCCTTAGAATTTGTTGATGATGCCGTATAATTTGGATCTTCTATAAATGATCCAAGCATTGCTTTTTGAATCATTTCTATTGCTTCATCAAACGATATCTCTCCAACTACTTTTTCTATATAAATCTTGTTATATAGAGCTGGCAGTATAAGTGCCATTGACGTTTGAAATTTATAACTTTTGCTTGCTATACCATAAAACTCCTTTGACAACGGATATGGTGTAATTTTTGTACATTTTAATAACCACTGGTTGAATTCGTCAAATTTTCTTATTGATGAATTTAAATTTTCTTGAACTTGTTCCTCTGTATTTGTCTCCGCCAATTCTGATTTTATTCTCATGTATTCATTTGCATATGTTGTCGAGTCTTTAAAATCTTCATTAATTCCATACTCCAAAACATACAATATTGAAAAAATACCTTCATGAACTTTTTTCTTTAAATATCTGTCTTTCGTAACATTATATACTTCTTTGAGCGGTTCGTTACCTTCATATAATTTTTTCACAAATTTACTTATATATTCATTATGCGGCGACGAATATACAGCATTTCTTATTTCCTGAGGTGTCAAAGTTTTTGTTCCCTTATTGTACCTATTAAAAATTTCAAGTTCAAATTTTTTCCCTGGAAAATCTCTAAACACATATGTGGACAATTTATGTGTTACAATTGTCTCCTGTAATTCCTCTGGTAGTTCAGCAAATGTCAATCCCTCAAATTGTTCTAATAAACATAAATTACTTAATGCAAATTCACCTTTCCTAAATCTATAAAATGCAAATAATCTATGTTGTCCATCAACAACATTCAACGATTGTGCACCTTTTATTCTAGTGGAACACAAAAAGACTGGGGGAATTGGTATTCCAACCAAAATAGATTCTATCAAAGAACTTTCTTCTTCCACTGATGATCGATATTCTCTTTGATAATCTGGTTTCATAATAATACTATCACTATATTCCAATCTTTGTTCTATATCTAATTTTTCTTCTTCCATTTTTTGCAATTTATATCCTTTATCAATAGAATTTACTATATTGCCGATTGTAAAATCCACTTGATCCGGTTTAACGATAAATTCTTTTTCAATCATTTGCTTCCTCCATTTTATAATATTCCAAAACATTATTTTTTAATATTATATCTTTTGAGATTGATGCTAATTCAGGATAGATATCATCGAATCTCATTCCCATTGTGTATAATGATTTAAGTATTTTTCTACAATTCTTATGAGAAATTTCAACTTTTTTGAGAACATTTTCAGCTATAGATATTTTGTTTAACGGTTCTGAATTTTGAGGGAAAAAAACAAACAATCCATTTTGTGCTGCTATTCTCTTGTTATTTCTCCTAACAGTTACCGCAAACGGTAATTCCGTGCGATCATCAACATTCATCTCTTCAGACAAGTCTAATAATTCCGTTCTGTTTATTGATGTTAAATTTAATTGTCGTGGATCCAAAAACCATACAACTGATTTTCTTTCATCATCAATATCATAAGTAAAAGCATTTTCAACCGCAAACATCAATGAAATTAAATGTGAGTATGTAAAATCTAATAAACATGTAGGTACTCCAAAATGTTGTGCATATACAAGTAGCTCATTTTGATTTTTTATCATTGTATTATCAATATACATTGTTGAATTATTTTTAAAATCATCTATAAATGATTTTGAATTTGCTTTAGTGTATAATGCCATTCCATTATCGTCTTTTCTTAATATGCTGGGCAATAAGTCCTTATCTTGTTCCTGCCCCCTCGAAAGTGAATATTGTGGTGATATTTTCTCTACAAATTCTATATATTCACTTAAGCTATGTATTTCTTTTCCAACCATAGAAACTTATCTCCTTCTATCTATAAGTACTTTATCGATTTTTCTCACATAAACTCCTGACCATTTATTTAATCCCCCCATTCTATAATGCAATATTAAATATACATCTCCCACTAATTTCAATATGTCTAATATATTAAAAAATCAGGCTATATCCTACTAGCATTCTTTTCTAAATTTAATATATTATATCATATCGACGTTTCGAACACAAGTTCTGTGCAAAAACGTGTTTTCACACGTAGAGCAGAATTGATGTAAGACTTTTCCGTACAATTGAAGCTTTTAGACAATCTATAAATAGTAAAATTTGCTACTAATAAATCACAACTAGCAATATATTCCCTTTTCTAATTCCGTCATATTTGAAATAATCTATAATGTTTCTCTTTTTATTTATCTTTTAAATATATATTATAAACAGATACGCTTAGTCCGTCAAAACCTTATTTACCCATAAATAAACTAACAATCTTAAATATATTTTATATTCCTTGACAATTTATTTTCTCTACTATTGATATGTCAAGCCATTCACTTTAAATGATCCATCGTTTTTCTTCATTACTGTTACTTTTCCTGTCCTATCCATATTTCCATCTCTAACAGAACATGTAAAATAAAAATAACATCCATCAACAACCGGATCTCCAATTATATCTGTTCCCGTAATACTGCTATGCATATTCTCCAAATCCACCAAATAACTCGCACATGCTGCTCTTGCATTATACATATCATCCTCTGTTAGATTAGCCATTTCTACACTTGACACAGAATCTTCAAAGCCCTCTATTTTAACAAAATCCCCTGAAAAAGCAACTTTTTTAGCATCATTTATATTATTCGTATTCCCATTCTTATCATAATGACTTTCCGCCTCATCTAAATATCCATCGCTAAATTCCCCTTTGGCAAACTCCCCTCCGCCATCTTCTGTACTATACCAAGAATAACCATATCCGTTTGCCTTTCCATTAGAATATTCCCCTATATACTTTATTGCTCCATCCGAATAAAATAGAATTCCTAAATTTAGTCCATATACCTTTTCTTTCATTTTCTCAGTTTTATCAAAATCATACTTATCTAATGAAACTTTTTCCGTGTTAAGTACTTCTTCATATAAATAAACTTCATTATTTTTGATTTTTTCTTCTATTTCTTTCTCTGTATCAAAATAAGAACTTACTACGCTTTTATAACTATCAACATATAATCCCTCCACCGCAATACAATTATAATACGTTTGCGCCTTCTTCAACTTTGAGATTGTTTCACATGTTGATCGATATTTTACCGGAAATTTATTTTTTATTTTTTCATACAAGAACGGAGTTGCTAAATAATATCCTCTAATATATAAATAGCTATCATCTGTTAACGCAGTCCCCAATCTACTAGGGGCATCATATTCATCTTTATATCCTGAAGCAACATCACTAAACTTTAGCTCTCTATCTTCAAGCACCTCATTAATTTTTTTGTAATTAGATATTTGTATATCATATTGCTTTTTCTCCTCCCCATGTAGACTATATTTTCTGGTATATGCATTATTACGAACAACCAATAACATAACACTCATCATTAATACCACGCTCACAGATATTAGAATTATTTTATTCATTCTGCACTTTTTTTCTTGCAATTCTTTTTTTCTTGCAACTTCCGCGTTATACTCTGATAAACGCTTTTCCGTTTCTCTTTTTTTCTTTTCTTTCATTTCCCTTTCTAGTTTTATTTTATCCTGCTTTCTTTTTTCTATGAGTTTTTTTATTCTATCTGGAGTTATAAGTTTTCTCATTATTTTATTCTCAGCATTACAAGAAGCACAATACTCATTTTCTTTTTTATTATAATATCCACATGTACAAATCCATCCATTTTCATCTGTATATGGATAACAAATTGCCCGCGAATTAATCTCACGCATTGCCAAGAGTTGCTCTTTTTCCTCATATATATTTTCTTCTAATTCATCATACTCATATTCCACAATCTCTTCCGGTAACGAATCTGTTATTCCTTTATTTTCGAATACTATTTGTATGATCTCTATATCAACTTTTTTAACATCATGTTTTTCCAAATCAATCACAATATTATCTAATGCACATTTCCCTATATTCAAATCAGGGACTTTGATGATACAATAATCCGAATTATCAAACATTACCCTTTCTTCAAAACTATCCCAAGCAACCACCCTAAATTTCAATGCCGTTACCCTATCATAATTTAGATTTTTCAAGAGAAGATTAACTTTTTTGTCCCCTGCAATATCAATTATTTCCTTTTTAAGTTCTAATATATATGCATTTATATCAGTTTTCTTTACCCTTTTTTTCATAGTTGCTCTCCCTTCTTTTTCTCCTCTTCAAGCATAATTCATTGTCAAATCATATACTTCTTTCTTGCGTGTATCCCTTAAATTTATATGAACACTTTTACATATTAAAATACGCATTTTTCAAAACCACAACTCTGTTTTACAATATCTTCATTTTTCAAATTCACCTCAAATTTTTCGTGCACATCATCATAAAAACAATCGCTATCAGCCATCGGATTTTTCTTCATCGTAACTAGAAACTTATTTAAGTACCAGTTCCCCAGAAAACGAATAACATTTCCCTAAAAAGTTCCATTATTTTTATCTCTCATAAGTGAATCTTTCTGCACGTTTAATCCAATAATTTCATTATATCCCTTTTAACGAAGATATTCAATTCAAAGAATACAAAGTACACTTATTTTATTACCAGTGAAACGGAGGTGCTATGATGATTGATTATTCCCCATTCTGGAATACGCTTGAAAAGTCAAGCGAAAATTGGTACACACTTACAAATAAATATCACATGTCCCATAGCACGCTCCACCGATTGAAACATAATATGGATGTTTCAACAAAAACACTTAACGATTTATGTAGAATACTTCAATGTGATATTTGTGACCTTATAACTTATATTCCATCTGATACAGATCAGCCATTATAAGCATGTAACACCAAAAAATATATTTTTTAATGCAATTACTAGTATTTCATTAATAGTAGCATTGATAGTATAATCAATTTATTTCATCTAAAATTTCTCTATAATCGATATAACCCATGTTCTCATTTACGAGCTGGATTGATGAGAACCTCCCCTTCGCTTCGAATCTATCTATACGAATTATCTGCGAATCCAGCATATGAACCTCCTCTACGCTTCGAGTCGGTCATCTGCTAGATTCCTATGAATTT
>ULOZ01021420.1_pt1 | contig 107909 bp, 154 predicted proteins | sample 1953031 | NCBI WGS metagenome assembly ULOZ01 (sample SAMEA4835616, study PRJEB28245) | human gut metagenome | biome: gut microbiome; material: fecal sample | place: Denmark | collected 2008
TGAATAGTTCTCCTATAAGTATTATTTCCTAAGCTTTCTATGTTGGTAATCTAATAAGTTTTTCCATTTCTTTTAAAGAAGAATTTCTTGTAATTTATTTTATCACCTCTCCAGTTCCTAGTAATATCAGTGATAAAGGGAGTACTATCCTCGTTTAACCAGACATGATCAGTCATTTTTCTCATCATTCTTTCTAAGAAGGGAGAGTTCCTAATCCAGTCATTAGTTAATCCAAATCCAGCTGTTTTAATAATTCCGCCCGTTCCAGTAGTTTCGTTCTTAAAGTGAACGAACTATTTTTTACTAATTCCAGCACGTGCTCCGCCTAGGGAGTTATTTTCTAAAATAACTACAAAAGGATTAACGAAGGTAGCACCATCGAAAGGCTTTATATCATTATCTAAACCTATTATGGTTCCTTGAGTGTCATGAATATCATCAATTACAGCAATATTATAATATTCTGGAATACCATTAAGCAAATTTAACTAAAATGCATGCATTGCTGCAGTAAATGACACGTTACGTTTGTGCTGTGCCTAGAAGTGGGCAGCTTCCTGTTGTAAAACATCTGCAGACTTACTCTTCTCTGGGTGGGCAATAAATGAACCAACAGTTAAATCCATAAATTCCTGAGAGATTAGATAATCTAAATAGTTATATTGTTCTAATATAGGATTTAATTGTAATGTATCTGTTACACTGTCTATAATATCATTAGTATTTCCCTAAATTCCTAATTTTAAAAGGTCTTTGTTGGATACAATATTAATTAATTTGCCATTAATATTTGCTTTAGCTAAAATTATATCTCCTGAAGTATTAATCCATCCCTTGTAATTATCCTCTATAAACTTTAGTTCTGGCTAAGAAGATTCTGTAACATTTATTTTAAAGCCTGACTTTAGAAGACTTTTTAATACTTCTGCCTTCTTTTTCCCCCAAAACTATTCACCAGATGGATACATTAATTGTTTGTTATTCCCCTAGAATATAGGGCTATCAGGTTTAAATCTTGCTACCTATGCAATAATTGCAGGATTAATTGCTAAATTTCCTTTGGCATTTTTATAGTGAACCTAATCAACTAACTCTAATGGATGAAGTCTAAACATACTATTATGATCTAGTACAATAGACTTTACAAATTCAACTGGAGTATTAAACCCAGTATTTAAAGAAGGAAATATCTAATTGAAATTCTCAAATCCATTTATAAAATCAGATGCCAGTAATCCTTTAACAGGATATCCTATATGTACCATATAATCTTCCAAAGCAGCCCAATCCGATACTACTTTATAGTACATATTTTCATAAAATTCTCCAAACTCCAGAGAAATCAATCTTTCTAATTCTGAAGAAGTAAAGTCCTTAAGGGGTTTCTAAATACCATCAAGGTAAACTGGGGTATTCAAGTCTATTTTGAGTCTTCCAATAGTCCCCTTATCTGAGTTTACAGAGGGAAGAATCATAATATGTCCATTTCCTACTACGTTATTATCTGAACGTTCCATAATACCTCCTATAAAGTCATATACTACTTGTGAGTATGCCATTTCATTAACATTCATAGCAGTTGTTGCTTTACTTTTATCAGAAGGATTATAGAACTCTTTTGCAGTATAAATGCCTTCTAATAAGCCTGGAGTAGTTAGTAACTAGAAAGAATGAGAGATGGAGTCCTTCTATCGCTCTTGAAGTTCCCACTGCGAAGTTAACGAACCTAGAAGACGACTAAGAGTTTGATTACTTTGTCCATTTCCCTCCCCGTCTTTTACTTGAGTTGCAGTAGTTATTCCATCCATATTTGCCTTAGCAAGAGCCATTTGATTTAGAGTTCTAATATCATTACCATGAACCATTCCAAGTTCATCTAATTCCCAATTATATGATGGGGCATTTCTACCATATATCATAGAAATTAGATCCTGCCTCGTATTAGTAGGTGCATCCGAGAGTACTTCTTTAGATACATACTAGTTAAAGATAACTCTAGAAGCAAACTTCAATAGATTGGATCCTACTTCATAGGTAGATCCGAAAACTTCCTTTAATGAGTTAAGGAGTTCTACATTATTCTAGAGATTCATCCTTAAAGTTTTATCTATAAAGGGCAAAAGCTTTTGAAAATCATTGACATAATTTATGACACCAGAAAGCCTTACATCTCCACTATTAGCAAGAACCTCAGCTACAACATCAGTTCCTGGAACTTTAAAAGTAATTGACTTCAGAGTATCATTTTCATAAGATGCATTAAGATTCATGGAATCTTTATATGATTCCCAGTTTCCTATTAGTTTTATACTATTAGATACATTAATGGTCTATTCCAACTTACGTTTTACATTGTTAATACCCTAATCAAGAAGAGTTCTTACCTAAATCTTTCCATTCTCATCTTGATAATATTGTATATATCGTACATTAAATATAGAGTCGGCAGATTGGGTTATAAAAGCATAATAATCAATATCTGGATTTCCAGATACCAAATTTCTAAGACTATTTGGTCCATTAAATATACCCTTAGATAAGGAATATAATTTGTTTAACTCGTCTTGTGTGAAGTTCTTATATATTCCAGGATTATCCTTTTTAAAATTATCATTAGATAGAATATTAAATATACTATGCAAATATTTCCTAGGATTTCTCCTAATTACATTTATAAGAGTCCTAAGAGACTTATCTCTTATTTCCTCCGGAAGTTCTTTATATAAGTCCTTATAGTTTTTACTAAAAGCTTTATTAAAAATAATATTATTAGTATCTGTATTGTATGTAAGATCCTTAATCTTTGCAATTATATGTTGAAAATTAGAGAAGTTTAAGAAGTATCCTTCTTTTGGGACAGTAGATCCCCAGTTATATAAAGGAGAAGTGTTTATTGCTAACTTAGTAATAGCATCAGCCTCTTCCTCTACAAAGATATTTTCAGATACTCTCCACGTAGTAGCTAACTTGGCTGTTTTATCTGAGATCTGATATTTGTCTTCTCCAGTCTTCTAATTGAAATCTTTTATTTGGATGGCTTTGCCCAGCATAACACTTAAATAGGTATCAAAATTTCTAAGTAGAATCATAGAATTAAAAGCATTCAGTTTCTATTTAGATAACTTATTATCAGGGTTATTACTGTCCCTCGATGCATTATATATTTCTCTGATAATATCTGTTTTCCCTAATAAAGGGTCCTTAATATACATATCAATTAAAGGCTATAAAGTTTCTAAAATCTCTGTATATTTATTATTTTCGTCATACATTATAGGCTTAGCAATTGCCTTCTTTATATTTTCTTCTATTTTTAGATTTCTGGCATTCCTTAAGATACTTCTGAGATATATAGTTATATTCTTTAAAAGCTATGTTTGATAACTTCTAATGTTATCATTTAGTTCTCTAGTGTTCTAAACTATTCCAGACTTTTGGTTAATAGAACCTCTATTGATAAATAGACAATCAAATAAGTTCTAATTTGTAATATTCTAAAACTATACCTCTACTTCTTTTGCAAGTCCAAAAGATTTATCCATAAAATCTCTAGAAGCTTCTAGCTTAGATTTTATCTGAGGAACATCTGTAAGCTAGTCAGTACTAGCCTCTAATGGATCCACCTACTAAATATCCTAATCACTTGCAATTAGAATATTATTAATATTCTCTGCATTGAAGTAATCTGGTATCTATTCATTTACACCATATCTAGTTGCAGCATCACTAATAGCCTAAGCTACTACCATACTGTTAGTTAGTTCAAACTATTCAGAAATATCCTGAATTAGTTGTTTCATATTACTTTTTAAAGCAGAGGCAGTCCCATGTTCCTTGAGGTGGGCTCTTAGAACACGGGCTGTCATATTTTTAATCTACTTTAATGAAGTATCGTCAATACTACATTTTATCATATTAGAAAATTATTTTAATACTTAAAGGACACTCATTGGTTCCTTCTTGATTATCAAGCTATCTCTTAAATTCTAGTAATTTATTTAATATCTCCTTCTACTCTGGTGTAGCTTCATCTAATAATTCCTATAATTCCTCTTCTATATAATCATCAGTCCTTAGCTGTTCTACAAATTCTGCATAGTTTGTTTTTCCTAGTAAATCTGCAATCGAAATATATATATCTAAAGATTCTCCTAAAGAAGTTTTAGCGGTATTAATAACATCCTAAAAGTCTTCCTCCGTTACTGTAATATTTCCAGATTTTTGAGAGCTCTATGTAGGGGTTAGAGTGAGTTCCTTTCCATCATATTCTGCAATATAAGTAACTCCATCAGTTTCTAACATAAACTTATATTCTCCATTGTTATTAACAAGAGAAGTTATATCAGTAATAGGATTATTCTAAGAATCAAAGATTCTTACGTTATCCTTTAAGACATCATTTTTGTTACTTATTTTTAACTTTCCTTCAATTATGAAAGCAATATGCCCTGGAATGGTTTCATTAATCTAATTGGCAACTAGCCTATTCGCTTCCTCTATAGAATTGCTTTGATATATATCTATATATGATTTTCCTATCTTATTAAGTACATAGTCAGAAGCTTCCTTTATCTTAATTGCATCTGGATTTGTTTCAACAGTATTAGAATGTCCTTTTAAATATTTATAAGTATCCTAATTAGAATAATGTTTTCCATCTTTAGAAGGCCTTAGACTATTTAAGAACTGAGATACTAATCCCCCTACATTTCCCTAGAAAGTATATGAATCTAATTTACCATGTATTTTAAATGGTTTACCATCTATAGCATAGTTCTAAACAGGGCTGTTGAAAGTTCCAATTTTAGGATCATCTTTGTGAATCTTCACATTATAGTAGATACCATCTATTCCAGACTAATTTAATATTCCTTCTACTAACTAGAGTGCTCTATTATCTAGAGTGAAAGTGTTTTCTAGTCCTATCAAGGAATTAAGAGTGTTCTTATTATAGAGGAAGGTCATTAGTACTCCATTAAATAGACCCGTTAATGTTACTGGTTTCTGTGATAAACCAACATCAGACCAGTTCTAAGGTTCATAGAGTTTATTCTTTTTTGACACAACATCTGGTAATGCATCAATTTCAGCTATAGCTTTCTGTACTTTCTAAAGTACACCAGGATTTTTCCTTTCTAGTTCACTTTTAAAGCTATCATTAGCTATCAAAATCTTAATCAATTTATATGAGGTAAATAGTTGTCCAATTTCTTTAACTCCTTGTTCCTTATTAAAGACTTTTCTAAGATTCTCTATATATTCCCCAATTGAAGCTTTTGGAGGTAGCACGTACATCATCTTAACTTTTGGAGAAGATACCTCTCCAGAAAGCTATTTAATATAGTAATCAACAATTCTCTATGGACTACTCAAATCTAGATCATATGATACTAGGACAAATGAATGTCCTGCATTTGCTACCTTATATACAGTACCATCTCCTCCTTCTAACTTTCCATCAGTAGAAACTAAGACATCAGTCATACTGATTTGTGGATTTTTCTTCAAATCAGAAACATTAATCCATTCTTCTTCTGGTTTAGCATCCTAATCAAAGTATAGTCCAGGAACTCCCTAATATAATCCTCTATTAGTTACAAATTGAGGTCCGAGCAATTGGAATCCATTAGCTATCGTCCACTAGGGATCTTTAACGAAGGAAATAGCCCTATCTGTAAAGTTAAATAAACTAAAGAGATTAGATAAATCTGGATACTGTTCTTTAAATTCGGAAGCTAGAGTTTCTGAAATTTCATGTAAAGATAATCCCTAAGTCTTTAAGGCATTGAACCTCTTATAAACCTCTGGATATACCAATCCATCATCTTTAATCTACATCAAAGTAAATGGAGAAGATAGAGCTAGAAGAGGCAATTCTAGAATGTTGTTTCCGTTTGTGCTTATTATTGCTACTATTGACTTAGGATGCCACTCATGGCTTCTCGTATCAGAAGAGCCATTAAATAGTGTTGTTTCACTTATCCCCTTACTGAAAGGAGTAGGATTCTATTCTACAAATTCCCTTCCATTAGCTTTATTTCCTTCTCCTGGTCTTGGAGAACTCTTTAAGGCAAAGGTAACATTAATTCCTGATAACTCCAAAGAATCTTGTAACTTTTCTACTAACTCAGACTTATCCTTAGTATTAAACAAAATACTTCTAAGCTCCCCAATTCTAGTAATATAACTGTTTATAGGTTGGATGTCTCTTCCTAGAATCTAATCCACCTTCATCAATCCATTAACACTATCTATTCTAGCCGCTCCCCACTCAGGACCTCCGTTTGGGACAGGATAGCCTTTGTCATCCACCTATACTCCCAACTCGAAGGTATTAAAGGAATGTAACAGCATATTGATTCCACTAGAGTTGGCAACTGACTATGGAAGGTTATCTCCTTGATTTGTTTTATCAATCTACTGCTTATATTCAGCTTCTGGAATTACATCAGTATTAGTAATTGGCTACAGTTCATCCTCATAAGAAAGTTTCTCTACTGGCGCAGGAGGCACCTCTGGAAGTAAACTATTAATAGCAGAATCTATTTTAGATAGAACATTTTCTACATTATTATTAAACTTTTCTAATGTATCTGCTTTATGATTAGCAGTAGGATTCATATCCTAGTTTATAAAATCTATTTGCGGATATTCACCCTCGTGAGAAGGATCTAAGGTAATTGGACCTAGAATAGCATTTACATATCCAATTCCAAGAGTTACATCTAATTGCTCAGCAATTGCCTATAATATGGGACTTCCGTAGAATGATTTAATTTGATCCTACGATCCTTTATTAAGCCACCCATCCTTTATTCCAAAGAATGGATACCATAAGCCAGGCTATACATTCTCCTTACCACCAAGTCCGGTACTCATGTAGAAAGGCATATGAACTCCATTAATATTAACTATTACTATATTTCTATGATAATAATTTACTATATTATTAGTACCAGATTCGCCCTTAGCATTTATAAATGGAATCTGGCATAACGGAAGCTGTATCTGCTGATTCCCCAAAGAGATAGTAATGTTATCTACATTAGCAATATTCCCAAACCTATTCACCATCTCATCATGAGATAATACTACATCCTATTTAACCTATGTAGAAACAAGGGCAGTGATATTATCAGAAGATATTAGCTCAGGGCTTGCCGCTACGTTAAGACCTACTCTAGTTACAGCATACTCATGTTTACCATCCTCATGGGATTTAACTCCTACTATTACTCCAAAATCGATATTACTTGGATCTCCTATACGAACTATCTAACCATATTTTAGATCAGTATTTGAGTCATCCACATCCAGCCCATTATCAGTTTTAGGATTTTTAATAGCATCTTCCTAAACTCTTAAAAGATTATCTCTAAAAGTTTCTGGACAATCGCTCAGGGATAGTTCATCATATTGATGACTTGGTTTAATATCAGGAGTATCTCCCACAACTACAATCGGTGCTGGGGTAGGTTCTGGAGTTGGCGGTGGAATACTACTTATTCCATCCTCTAGTCCTCCCTCAACATCATCTTTAGGTTTTACTTCTGTAATTGTTTCAGTTACTCTTGGAATGTAGGGTACCTGCGCACTAGTAGATGATACTACCTAGTCTAGTAACTACTTCCTCTTGTTTGCATAGTTTGCAATTACGTTGTTACTTAAAGATTCGTTGATCTTATCATGCAATTGAGTAGAATTAAACTTTGGACCGATATCTATAGGAGCAATTATAAGACTTCCCTATTGAGCTCTAGTAATACCAGTATATATATCACGGAGATACTAAGCAGTTGCAGACTTCTAAGTATTAGAAGAAGTCATATACGAATTAGGAGAAGCTTCAATAATATAATATCTTCCCTCTAATCCTTGTGCTGATCCTCCTTCTTTTAAATCTATAAAATCTGAGTATTCATCAGATGATAATAACTTATAAATAGGTGAACTAGTGTCCGTATAAATATATCCTATTTTCTCTCCTTTCTGTAAAGTCTATATCAGCTTATCGACTTCTATCTTGACATCCTCTACTACTGAGCTCTTTCCAAGGTTAAGTTCGTCCTATGGAACCTAATCATTACCTATACTGTAAGCAATTAATTTATCTCCATAAAGTCCAGATTCATCCTAAAAATATTCAAAATCAACGATCTAGTCATTAGGATTCTACATAAAGGTCTATAGCCTCTGTTGATTATGTGTCTTTAAGGAATTATCAGTTCTCATAGACACTCCAAGTTTTGGAGTCCTTATGAAGTTAGTTCTAGTAAGATTTACTTTCCATGTAAGATCTCTTCCTTTTATATTAATAGGATGTTGCCCTACTACTCCAGACTAATCAAAATCTCCAGCAGTCAAAACAGTAATTCCATACTTTTTAGCAAACTTATCAATTAAGTCAAAATCATAAGATGAGAATTTTGATATTTCATCTATAACTATTAGGCTAGGATATGAAGAACTCTCTTTTATACCCAATGATGATTTGATTTCGTTCTCACTTGTAATCTAGTAATCCTACTTTGGAACCAACTGATCTCCTGAAACTGGATCTATAGGGTACTCTTTCCACTCAGAGCTTATTTCTTTCATAAACTAGGTACGATCATAAGTCTTTGAGTTTTTGTCATCTAATCCTATATCTCCCTAAATCTTCGTTGCACTATCAGAACTAGCACCATGTACTACTGCAACATTCTTTAGAAGTTCTGGATTAAACTATCTAAGCATAGCTATAGTTTGCCTGAATACACTTGAGGTTTTACCACTTCCAGCTATACCTTCTATTAAAACAGCACTAGAATATCTAGGGACTGGAAGAAAGTTTATAGCATAATCACTAAGGGATTCATCTGTTAAGTCATCTTCTCTTCCCATCAATTTAAGAGCTTTCTATCTGTCACTTACGGATTTAGATTTCCAATCCGCTGTTAGTGCTTTTCTAAAGGCTTTATAGAAACTGGTAAAAACATTTCCGTTTACTACTGCTGCATAACTATTGTAAACAGCTAACTCCTATGTTGCTATAGGTGCTAATGGATGTTCTGAAGTAGGATCAATTATCTGCTTATATTGATTATAAAAGTTAGAACTTTTAACAGCAGCTCTACTTGCAAGCCACCATATCATAGAATTATCATCTAAGTTATTTAAATCCTCATTCAGTAGCTCATTAGCTTCAGTATATAATTGGAATCTTTTAGGATTAATAAATTCAACAAGCTTAGATGGATCTTCCAGTTTGTCTTTATTTTTCTAGAAGAAATCATATATTGCATCCTCTGCAGCAATCTTCTCTTTTTCAAAATCCTATCTATCCTTCTCATTGACGTTATCAGAATTAGCACGAAGTAATTCCTCATGCTTATTCATGCCATTTATACTATTCTATAACTCTAAAAATCCATCCCACTTCAACAAAGGATCTTTATCAGGAACCGAAACAATGCTCTTAAGGTTCTTATAAATTAAAAGATCCTTTTTAGTACTTACTCTATCCTACTTAGATAACTTCTAGCCCTAGTTTACTTGATATAGTTGTTTTAAGAACTTTAGCTTGTTTAAATTTACATTAATATCGGCTATAAAGGCATCAGCAGTCTTACTATCAATTTCAGCAAGTTCTGGACGTTTATCCTCCATTTTCTAGTTTATTTCATTTAGGGTAGCATTATATCCGAAGTAGTTTCCTAATTCGGCATTATCTGTCCTTGCCCCCTTTATAGCTGCCTCATAAAGTTCAATGGTATTAATAGCATTATCCAAATCTCTATAAAGCTACTCGTCCATATTAAATTTTGTGAGGTTGTTTGAAACATCCTTAAAAGATGCATTAAGTCTAGTGATTAAAGTACTAATATCTATAGGCTTTTTACCTATAGATATGGAGAACTCGTCAAGGTTCTTTTCAAAAGCAGTCCCTTTTAAAGACTAAATATCCTTCTAAAGATTCTATATTTCTACCTCTTTACTGACCCATTTTTCAATTTCAGCAGTACTATTCGGATCGAATGGATTCTCATTCTCCTCTGCTTCTATTGTTTTAGAGTGGGCTAGCTATTTTAGATTCTCTAGTACTGAATCTAACTAGTTTTTCGTTTCTGAATTAGCAATACCAGTATCTAATAAGGGTTTTAGGTAAGCTGATACATTATTAAGTAATATTTCTGATTGCTTTCTTACAAGCTAAGTCGCTAGATCTTTCTTCTATTCCTCTATATTAGGAGATTGTAAATCAAGAGTACTTATCTAATTAAGTATTGTCTGTATTTCAGCCTTATCCTAATCTGATCCAAATTGTTCTATTAAGTTCTATTTTAATTGTGTAGCTATAGCATTTTGTGTAGTTTGAGCTCCTTCTAGCCAGTCAGATTCATCCCTACCGATGATGTTATTATATAGATTAGATACTATAGCTTCAAGGTTCTTAACTTCTTCTGGGATCTTTGCATATTCAGTACCATGTCTCTTTATAGTTTCACTGGCCTACTATGCTATCTACCTATATATTGAGGATATATCTCTAATTTTATCCCGTCCATCTCCAGTTTTCCATTCGTTATATTCATTCCAAGTAACTGCCTTTTCATTCTCTGTAAGTTCAGAGAATTTCTTTCCATATTTATTTTCTGCGTATAATGGGAAAGTTGTAGTAGTAAATCTTCCACTTAAATCTGTAGTCATTTCAAACAAGGCATCTGCTACAAATTCATAAGAACGCTTTCCTTCTACTAGTTCTGATAGCTATTTCTTGGTATCTTTTATTTGAGATTCAAGGTTTTTAATAATCTATTTATCCTGAGCAGATGGCTCATTCTAACGTTTTTCCTTATCAGTTACAGTTCCATCCTAATTGGTATCAACGGTAGAAGCCTGTTTTGCCTGTAGCTAAGACTATAACTTTACAAGTTTAGAACTTAGTGTATTAAATTCATTAAGGTATGCTCCAGCAGTAGTAGAATTATGTAGTGCATTAAATCTTAAGTCCCCTAGAGTTTGTTTATCTAAGAAAGATTTATCAGATAGAGCTGCACCATTAGCCTCTAATATATTTTGAATTATCTATGCCTATTGCTTTATAGCTTGTTTTGCATATAGGTCCTAGTTATTAGTTTCAGTACCAGGAGCAAATAAAACTTGACCGTCCTTCACTTCAAAGTCAGTAGCAGAACTATTAGGGTTTGCAATCTGCATTTTATCTACCTATTTTATAAAGTCTTGTAATCCCCCATTCCTAGCCATATATACCATTTCCTAAATAGCTTGTTGAGAAGTCATGTTATCAAGCTATTTGAAACTCTTATAACTAGTAAATGCATTAGTTAAACTACCACCAACAGCGCCTCCTACTAAAGACATTCCGTATCTATCTAGAATATCTCTGCCATTCCATTCTCCTTTGTCGAAATCATATCCAAAGGCATTAAGTCTAGTATTATCACCCTACAGCCACTTTACTACATCATAACAGCCTTTTGAGAAGTCAGCAAGTAATTCCTCTGATACTTCTTCTACTCCCTCCCCGGCTCCTGCTGCAAGGGTAGCCTTTAAGGTTTTACTTCCATTAGCGTATTCAGCATTAGCAATGTTCTTACCAATATTAAATAGCCTCTTAACATATTCCTTCTTCCCCTCCTTAGGAATATTAGTTAAAGCTGCACCAAACTCCTTTCTCAAGTTGGATGTTTCATTATCAAGCTAGGTAAGTGCTTTAGCTATAGCTTTAGATTTGTATCTATCTGCTCTAAGCTCGGGCAAAATCCATTCACCTATCCCAGTATTTAATATGGCATATTCTCCTGCAGAGTATCCCAAAGTTAAAAGAGTAGCATCCAAGTCTGATGCTCCAGCCTATTTGGCTTCACCATAGGTATCAGCAACAGTAATCCCAGTCATATATCCCTTACTAAGGATCTCTCCTATTTTTTGATAGCTTTTCAAGAAAGAATCCATATCAGCCTAAGCTTTAAGAGCAGCTACTGTATTTAGTTCTTGACCAGCCTTAACTAACTACTCACCAGTAGCTCCTGATTTCTATAAGGTGCTAAACTTCTCAGAAGCTTGTTTTAGATAAGTTCCTTCTAGTTCTTTTAGTTTAGCTGCATAGTTTGATTCAATAGTTGGATCAAGTCCCTTAACGGCCGCAGGTATTTTATTAAAAATAAATCTTTGTTCTTTCAATTGTCCAGCTACATCTCCGATTAAATCAATAAAGTTTTCCCAGCACCATGTATTCTATTGAGCATAATCAGTCTTAGCTGTTTGTCTATTTAATGATTGAGACCATCCCTCTATGGCAGAGAGAGTTGGACTATCACTTCCAACCAACATCTTACCAAGAGTAGCCCCGAGTCCAGCCATTTGGGTGGCAACACTAAGACCTGCAATCCATGGTCCAACATAAGGAATAAACATAGACCCAACTAAAGCAAGATTCTTCATGACAGTGCCACCTATACTTTTTTGCTAAATATCATCAGAGTCAAAGAAGTCATACTTATTCCAGAAAGAACCATCCGTAGTAAGGACATTCATTTTATTTAAAACCCTTCTACCATATACATCACGTCCATCAAGTTTTTCGTAATAGAACTCTCCATCCTAATTCGTTTTAAGATCTCCTTTATGATGTTCTACTTTTTCCCCAGTAATAGGATCAATATGAGTGCCATCCTCATCATACTAAGCCATAACAAGCGTATCAAAAAAGTTCCCAAAGAAATTATCGTTTGGAGAATCTTCCCACTGCGCATTCTCTAAGTTAGCCCCGGCAGTTGTTGGATTAGCAAGAACCTTATGAGACTGAGCTAATTCATCTGCAGACTTGGTAGGGTCATCTACCCTACCAAGTTTTGTTAGATTAAATACCTATTCATAAGGATTTGCCATAGTTATTTCTTTGAACATAGGTCCAGACATCCTCTGACCTTCTGGAGCTATAATACTATCTCTATGATATATTGTTTGCCTCTTCATAGATTCTTTAAAGTTAGCATTTGCCAAGTTATTATAGTACAGTTTAGCTGTGTCATAAGCCTTATTAAATGCAACCTTGTCAAAATCTCCATCAGAATTTGTAAACTACTCTTGTACATATTTGTTATTTGCATATGTACTCCTATCCTGCAATGATGTATTTGCAGCAGTTAATCCTACAGTTACTATATTATCAAAAGATGCCTGAGGATTAGCAAGCATACTCATGAATATATCATTTTGCCTTCTTTCCATAATTAAATTTGATGAGCAGGTTTCCAATTAGCCCTTACGTCTCTTGCCTACTAAGCTTCTTCTAATGATCTCGCTTCACCAACGGTCATCTTAGATGTAGTAGAAGCGTGATAATTAACATCCAAAGGAATCCATAAGGTTCCCTCATAAAATCTATTGTAGCTTCCTGTAAGAGAATTGAAGAATCCCTTTTTGTTAAATTCATTATCTTTAGTAATCTATATAAGGTTATCAATTACAGAATCATTTGTAATCTCCTTAAGTAGTGGATTATCGTCCATATCGTCCATACCAAGTACTTTATCACTTGCGGTAACATTAACTACTCCAAATCTTCTCCAACTTCCAGTTGGCTTTCCCTAGTCATTGTAGGCATCAGATAAACCATACTTCTTGTATGCAGCATTAATTGCTCTCCAATATTTCTTAATATCTTCTGGTTTTCTAACATCTACTCCTTTTGACCTAAGTAGCTATTCTGCCTCTTGTTTAGCTTTTATAATCTTAGGAGAAGTATTAGGAATTATTTCTCCATTGTCTTTAATAGTACAAGGGAAGTCAATTGAGCTAATTTTTCCATCATTCAATATAATGCTTCCAAAGGCTGCAGAATTAATAGTGTGTCCTCCCATAGTAGCATGGGTTGTATCAAGTATTCCCGCATATTCTCCACTAACTGCATCCTATAAAGTAGAATTAGTTCCTATCGGCTTTCCTTCAGCATCCGTAAGGGGCATAGTATTAGCAACTACTTGCACTGCTCTATTTGTTCCTGGGTTAAGAACATAAGTGCTCTAAACGCCTAGACCGTTTAGGAACCTCTAAGAAGTATTCATTTCCATCTTATCTAAATCAGAAGAACCTCCAGACTTATCCTTGCCTTTTCTATCAGAGGGAATATCTATTTTAAGAGAATTAGTCTACTTTATAGTACTAGTAAGATAGGCTCCTACTAATGAGATAACTGCTTCTTCCTCAGGCTTTTTTGTTTTAAGAGCAGCCCAAACTCTAGCACGTTTTGGCAACGTTGTACTAAGATAAGTAATAAGGGCTTTAACGTTCTCTACGTTTGAGTCCTATGAGGTAGTATACTCTACGGTATCCCCAGTAGCCGAATTGATTAATTTCTATTTCTCTACATCAGATTTTCCCTATAAGGCACGAAGCCCCGCTAAAGCTTCCTTTCCAGCAATTCCTTTCTCTTCATATTTATAACTTCCTAATGATACCTTAGCCTAGTCAAGAAGTTTCTAGAAGGCTTCATACCCCATTCCATTATTAATAATTTCAAAAGCACTATCATTTTTTGAAAATGCCATTTTAGGAGAATACTTTCTAAGCCATGCAAGATTAGAATTAGTTAATAATTTATAATCATCAGGATTACTCTAATACTACTCTAAAGTAATCTCTTTTATATTTCCATCCTTATCAGAAATTAAAAGATTTCCAGATAAAGTAATTGCAGCTTCTCCAATGCTACCATTCTCCTTAGCTTCCTTAATTGATTCGTCAAATCTTTTTTTATTCTAATTAGCTACCTTTAACTTATATAAGCTACTCAAATAAGTATTAGCTAATTCCCCAGTATCTACTCCAACTAAGCTTTCAGTTGCCAAAGTTCTTTTAAGATTAGTGATGATAGACTTCATTTCATTTGGAAGTCCATCCACATCCTTAATCATGTCAAATAAATCTTTCTCCGTAAGTTTCCCCTTTGTGTCCTCCTTATCTTCATCCTTAGAAGAACTCTTTATTGAAAGAGATTCCTTATCAGAATTTGATAATTTAACACTCTATGGAGCCTAAACCTATGGAGTTTGAACTGGTCTATATGTTGTAAAGAGGGAGGTAACATTTCCTCCCTCTTGTAATTTAGGTATAATATTCATTACTTCATTACTTTGTGTAGTAAATTTATAGTAGATGGACTCAGTTTACCTCCCCTTCTAAAGAGTGTACTCTAATTCATCTTAGTTCTAAGTCCTTCTATATACTATCTAATTTCTCTTGATTGTTCTTCTGCAAGAGTATCAGAATCTGTATAATATTTATCTCTAAGAGCCCTTGCTTTAGCTACATAGTCCTTGTAGAATGGCTAAGTAGTGTAATCAGCATCTTCTCCATTAACTGCCTGCCATGCAGCTAATTTAGCATTAAACTCTTGTGACATATCATTAACAGAATCTTGGTATTGCTACTTAAGATTTCTTGCTTTTATCTCGTAAGGGCGATTCATATCTTGCATATTAAGAGATAGTGAACGCTATTTATTCTCAGCTAATTCTACTCTTCTATCATAGTCTCGTTGAGCATTTCTCTACTTAAGATCGGCCTCTATTCCTGACAAGAAATTATCCCTAGACTGCCAATTACTTTTAAGTCTTCCCGCCTCAATTTGTGCAAGTTCTCTATTAGTCTAATTAATGGAAGCCCTATTAAAGTTGGCTGTATCAGTTCTTCTAGCTATATTATCCTCCTATCTCTTAAGAGCTTCCTATTTAGTTCTAAGAATTTCCTTATCATCAGCTAGGAATCCCTAATATTGTAAGTCTGTTGCCTACCTGTTAGCATCTAATGATCTTGCTGCATTTAGGGATGCATCAGATGTATATGGCTAAGCTGCCTACCTTCTTACATCGGCTGCTTGCCTATTCCTAAGCTACATTTCACTAAAGGCTCCAGTTACTGGAGAATATAATTCATAGGTATCTTTTAGAACAGGTTTTATAGATTTTCTAACAACATCTGCAACCTTATTATTAGTATGCAGGGAGTCAAATAATCTTCCAGCTCCTACTGCTAGAGGTGCGATATCTTGTGCTAATTTTAATCCATTCTATTGGAACCAGTTTGGTTTGCTTTCTGGTTGCTGGGTAGGATTTATAGCGGATCCATTACCCTATGTAGAAGTATCCGGAGTAACTCCAGTTAATTCATAATCAGTCCAGTTAGTTATACCATCTACACTTTTAATACCATTAGAACTTACTTGATACTTTCCAGATTTAGCAACTTCTGGATCCACCCAGTGCTTTACTTTATTTGTATCAGTATAGAAGTAACGTGTACCTTCCTTCATTAAGTCATTGTGTCTATTAGCAAGAAGTTGGTCATTTCTGATACTGCTAATGTAATCAGATAGATTAGTTATAGCTTCTCTTGGACCCCTCATATAGGAATCCTTATTAGTAACTTTCCAAGAAGTTCTAAGATTTCCATTCTAATCAAAGAATGTAGAAGTAGAATTAGAAGGTAACCCTTTGTCAACTAAATGTGCCCATTTGAGGAAAACATTATTGTCATCATTAAAGGAACTTTTGTCTGAAGCATTAGCATATTCCTAGGCTGATGATAAAAGACTATTTGTAAAGTCCTTATAATATTGTTGCCCTTCTACTTCTGAGGCATAGGATTTACCTTTCTAAGTATAGTCAGAATAATTTGAATCTGTTTTGTATCTAGAATCATTCATGCCTCTTCCACTATTCCCATAAGAAGCTCCATATACTCCTTTATTATTGATACCATATAGAGTATTTCCCCAATTAGAAGAGAATTTATTTACATCAAAATCGTTAATTCCGTTGTACCATGGAAGTTTAGTACCTTGCTAAGCAAATAAGATGCCTCCATTTCTATGAGTCTATACCTACATCATTCGAGATTTAGCATATGGAATATTATCTAGAAGCATTTCGGTAACGGTATTATTTGCCTTATCCCAAACCCATCCAGTACCTTTTTTAGTTCGGAGTCCTGGAATATAATAAAGATTTGGATTATTTGGATCTGCATTCTATAATACACCTTGAGCTTGAAGAGCATTAAGGGTAGCAGTTACACCTGCCTTACTACTAATATTAGAAGATCCAAAGATCTATGAAATTCTTGGATCTGACCCAAATCTATAGTATCTATTATAGAAGCTGTTTCTTAGAATATTAATTAAGCCTTTAGATGGGATTTTTACCATGATAGAAGTCATTCTACTCATTGTGTTAGCATCATAGGATTTATCAATTAGAGAGGCGTGTTTAGTTTTTATTTGAGGCTACTATACAGGAGCATTCTATAACTACTGTACAGGCTATTCTTGTACAGTAGGAGTCCCAGTTGCCATCATCTCTCTAAAATCCATTCCTCCAACTGCCTTACTTAAAGCTAAATAATCTCCAGGGTCAATAGTTCCATCACGTAAGGCTTTTGCAGCATTAACTAAAAGAGGAACATATCTTGATTTATCAGCATCCTAGTATCCTTGGAAAGTATTATCCCAATTATCTGCAACAGATTGAAGAGCATTTGATAAGTAAGTAGATCTATTTGCTATACTTCTTACACCATTTTTCTCTGCATCAAGCTCAAGGAAATCTTTAACATTTCCATCGTCGCTATTGAATAGCTATCTCATTAGAGCCGTCTTGACACTTCCATCTCCCCATTCAATTTTAGATGGATCTTTTGGAGCCTAATAAACATCAGACTTTCCCATTTTCCCATATATGTAGTTGGCCATCAGACCATAATAATCTTTATTCTTTTTATCAGAATTTGTATATCTGCCCTTTGAATCATGGAATTGTCCATTGTCGAATGTAATAGACCCATCCTTAATTCCTAACATGATGTTAGCATATGCTGTTCGGAAATCATCAGAATCCTTTTCACCTCTTTTCAGTGTTGCTAAATATTCATTCAATCCCTAGTCAGCAGTCTATGCTAAATCATTGTAATCGTATTGCTTTCCATAGAAGCTATATAGATTAGGAGTGGTTCCTCCTTGCTACATTTTCTTTGCTAGTGACATTATAATATGTATAAAAAAAAAAGAGGAAGAGGAGTTGATTATCTCCACTTCCTCTCAATGAGTAATAGATTATTTTTTAATTCTATAGGCTAAGCGACCTCCTTTACGGAAAACAGGTTCACCCTGTGGTTCTTCGGTACCTCCGCCCTGTAATTGCTCTACAAGCTGCAAGAACATTTGAGCACCCTGTGCAAGCATTTGACAATCTTGATTCTGCAATCCCTGTGCAAATAATTGTGCTAATTGCATCATGGGATCTTCTTGACCTCCTTCTTCAGGAGCTGGTTCTTCAGGAGCTTCTTCCTGAGATACTGGAGCTTCTGCCCCATCAGCAGGAGCATCAACTGGACCACCTTGCTGAAATTTCTTAGTCTGTTTTACTGCGTTTTTATAAGTAATTTTCATAATTATATATAATTAAATTAAATGATTTTGTGAGTAAATATACAGTATATTTTTAGCTAACCAAAATTATCAGAGGATATTAAGCATTTTTGTTATTAACATACTCTGCAGGTCTAGTATCTTGTCCTTTGATTACCTTGAAGATATACTTTCCAAGTGATCTACATTTGTTATCAAACTATGGAGAACCCTTAGCAGCCTCTGCTACCTTAGCTTTCTTTATGAGAATTTTAGTTTCCCTACGGCTAACGATTCTTTCTCCTCCCCATAATTCCATCTACGTACTACCATCTGGAGCCAAAACCTTCATAACTGGGTCAGAATTATCCTCAATATCTAATTCATCTCCGATCTTTATACCAGATTTCTCATTTACCTCTAATACATATGCAGTCTCTGGAGACGATACTAAAGTTTCATCATTTGGTTTTCCATGATGAACCTTCGTAACTTCCTAGTCCTCATTTATGAATACAATATCAAGAGGAATTTTTGTATCCTTCATCCACATGGAAATTTTCTGATCAGGGTCGAAATAAAATAACATTCCCTCATCCTTAGGAAGTTTCTCTACTCCCTAAAGACCTTTTATCTTTTCCTAATCAGTTTTGGCTTCCTTTACATTATATTTCCTGTTCCCTATTTTTATTAATACCATTGATCCTAATCGTCAACAAACAAGTCATTAATAGTCTATTGGTCAAGAATTTGAGATGGGTCCTAAATGGTATCTGAAGTTTCTGTCTCTCCATTTGCATTATTTATTAAAGCATCTATATCATCACCAGCATTAGTTGGGGTTAGTGAAGAATTATCCTTTTGGTCTGAGACTGGAACAAATTTACCATTAGAAGATTTAGTTATTGGAATATCTACTCCATTTATTGTTACAACCTGCTAATCTGCGGTAGAAGACGAAGTAAATGGTCTAGCGTTATATAACTAACCTGCCTTACTTAAGATGTCCCGACCTATACCAGATCCTAAAAATAGAGTTCCTCCAACTACTGTTTTTGGATGATTATTCATCCACTATTTTGCCTATTTCCATCTACCAGATAAAGTAGTTCCTTTAACAGGATTAGCTGAACGTGCTGTCTGTTCAGCTGGAGCTTCTGTAGGTTTTGGAGAAGGATTTCTTTTAGCAGCCATCTATTCATTTATCTTATTTCTTCTATTCTAATAATGTATATTACTTCTTCTATAATTCTAAGCTAGTGTTGTAAGTTTCTTCGCTTCTTCCTCTGAGAGTTTAGGACCTCCACTCTAAGATTTAGCTAGTTTACTAAGTAGCTTAGATAGTTCTGGCTACACTTTACTTAATAAATTTGCATGTCCCTAAATCTTAGCTCTTCCAGCTGCCTTAGCTATTTTTGCTATCAATCCTCCAACACCAAAGGCTGGTATTGTATTATAATAATCCTGCATTGTCTTTAGTATTATGTAATAATTCTTCTGTAATTAGTTTTCCTGCTTCTAGAGCATATTCATCTTTTTCCTTCTAAGAAGCCTCTTCACTATAGTATTTCTTTTCAAGTTCTTCTAGTTTCTGAGTTACTTCTAGCCTAAAGATTACTTCTTCCTTTTCTATCTCTGCTTGCTATTCTATTTTTCCATCATCTTTTTCACTTACTACTGGAATCCCTTTTTCTGTTATTCCATCTAAGTTCATATTATGTTTTCTAGCATGTAAAGCCCCATCTGGTATAACATTTATAGAACCTCCATTTTGAAACTCAGGAACATTAAGAGGATCTACTAAGCTTATAGTAGTTTCAGAAATAAGTTCTATAATAGAACCTCCATTCTTATGTTGTGGGGTACCTTGTTTAGACTTCTTTTTACGGTAGTAATAGCGGTCTTTTTCATAGACTAAATCATGTGTATCTTTAAGGCCATTTTCACCATTGTAATAGGTATCTGTTTCCCAATGAACTTCTGGGTTAGTATCTTCCTTACCTTTCTTTAAGAAAATGTAATCTTCGGTTCCCTATAAAGGGGTCACAGATCCGAGATGGAATGGATAGTAACCATTTTCATCGTGATACTTGAGATAATAATCCTAATCTCTTCTAGTTTTTTGGTTAACTGCAAATTTGTGTCTTTGCAACTATTCATAAGGAAGATTATTATAAGCAGTTTCCAAATCGTAATCTGGACTTATAAAATCAGGATTAAAATCTTTAATCCACTCCTAATAAGAAGGTTTTCCATTAGTAGGAATGGATTCCCAATTCTAAGGAGCTTGTTGTTTGTAAGTTTCAAGAGGACTTAATTTAATTCCTTCCTATGCTTTTATTATAGATCTTGCTTTATCTATAAGTTCTATAGACATACCATGTCTACCTATTCTAGTAGCTGACTAATTATACCCACCAGATAGTAAATAACCTCTTCTATTTCCATTAATAGCAGACATAGAGTTTCTTATATTAAATCTATCTGTAGCATTAGAAGAAATATTTGAAATAACATTCTATTGTCTTCTGGCCTCATATATTTCTTGATTAGCATCATTCATATCACTTCTACTAAGTGATCCATACTTTTTACCACTCTTTTGAATAGCATCATTGATAGTCTAATTACTACCTGAATAAGAAGAGCCCATTTGAGCAAATAGATCATTATCTTTAGTAATAGTATCTGTTTTCTTGCCTCCAAAACCATTTACAAGACCTAGAGGAGTTAGACTTAAGAAAGAACTACCTAAAATAGCATCAGTTGAAGTATTATGAGTGATAATACCGTTAGCTAGATAGGTATGATCATTATCTGCCTAAAGGTTATATACTGTTTGTACCCCTATTGGGGTAATAGATAAGATTTTAAACTATTTGGCCCCAGAAAGTTCTGGATGTTCCTAGACTTTTTTATCTTTTACTAGATTATATATTCCAATTAAATTATCTCTTTTATATGAAATATTTAAAGGAATTAGCTAGTAAAATTTAATGGCGGAAGCTATATCCCCAATTTCAAGTCTGTAGCTTTCATTAGAATTAATTACTTTTCCACCCAATTGATACTTTGCAGCTTTTCTAGTACTAATACTAGCAAATATACCTAATTTATGTAACTATTCTCTAACCTAATCTAGAAGACTTTTGTTAGATTGATACAAAGTAATTGACCAGCTGTTCTTTTCTTTATTTATTGATATACTTCCATCAGTGTCGTAGAGTCCAGCAATTAAGTTACATACTGAATTTTTATTATACTATCCTAAATTTAGAGGCAATGTCTTTTCTTTACCACTCTAATATACAAGACCTGCTTCTCGCATTAGTGTCATTCCATCTATAATACGATATGTACGTATTTCAGTCTAGTATTTATCAGCTCTAGAGTCATCACAGTGATTAATAACTCCTAAATTATTTGATTCAATGTAGTTCCATGTGTCAGGATCTGCAGAAATAAGTCTACAGGAACTACCCTTTGTGTAAGTTCCATCACCTATAAGCAATCCTATTAAGTATGCTTTAGGCACCTACATATTTCCCCAGTAATCTACATTATTGGCAACTCCTATAAAGTCTCCTACTTTAAGTTCATCTGCTCTCCTAAATTTCCATTCCCTATAAGCCACTCTTTTGCCATTAATTGTATGGGATTTTGCTTTAGGGTTATTATCACTAAGTATAGGATGGTCAATACTACATTTAATAGAATATCCAGCTTTGGTAACAATTTCAAGGCATTCCTTCTATCTAGGTTCTATTATGTCATGGATTGTTTGAGGTACTATCTACTTAGTACTTTCTCTCCATCCTATAATCCCATCCTCCTATTTTAAATCTTCTATATTTACTATGGATCCATCTGATTTGTATACTTTAGTGCCAGCACAGACGCACATTCCATCAGTGCCGCCACCTAAAGCATTTACCCCTTTACCTAAAAGAGCGCCTCCTTTCATTATACCTCCTACTAGCATTCCTACTGGTCCGAAAGACATAGCAGCATCCGATATTCCATTGTATACGGAATCCATAGTCTAGGTTATATCCCCCTTAGCTCCATCATATTCTGTTTTCTATGGCATAAAGGATCCTACTAAATCTGAAGCAGCTCCAATTGTTGCTCCTATACCTCCCATTTTAGCGGACTTAGCTCCTTCCAAACCAGCCTTTACCCCCTTATTGGCCTAACTTATCATCTTAATGCTAGATCCTATTTTTCCAGCACCATTTAGTACGTTTCCAGCTTGACCTCCAATTCTACTACCTATTTGACTTAATGCGTTAAATCCCTAGTCCCAGTCAAAACTAACTCCTCCAGAGTCATTCCTCTGAAGAAGCTAGCTATCTGGGGAATTAGGATTTATAGTATCATTCATCATGTTTTTGCCATTTAATGCTATTAATGGATCAGATGAATTAGATGTAGCTAAACCAACTTTAAATTTCAAGTTGTTCATCTGTGGCTACATATTCATTTTGAATGCGTTAGCATAGTTCGGCATCTAATATGGAGAAGATTGAGGTATTAGACTAGATAATGGAGAACTTGATTGATTAAATATTCCCATATCATGAATAACTTATACTATATAAAGTTCTTACAGCTGTAATTACCGCAAGTTTTTTACCTGAATATCTTATTCTAATCTTTATCCATTTATCTTTAGGTTTAACCTCCTATATTTTAGAATCTTCCCAATTCCAAGATACTATTGATCTATCCATAGAGTTTTCTGGAATATCGTTTTTTGTAGGATCATTAGGATCATAAGTTATATCTCCTTTCTATAATACCTCATCTGGAATTGGGGACTGACCAAGTTCTATAGGAATTTTGACAGAAGACAAAGACCTACTAGATTTTATAGTTCCATCTTTATCATATTCAGTATATATATCCTAACTCGGATCATCCCATGCTTTCTCATTTTTATATACTACATTTATAGGGTTTATTTGTATATCCCATTTATCTTCTTTATAATGCATATTTCCACGTAAACGTCCTTTATCCTATAAATCAACTGCTTTAGCATGATTCCATATATGATATTCATTTATTGGATCACACTTAACTATTTCTGCTCCAGCCATTGCAGAAAAATCTTTACTATTGTTTCCATCTTTTAAATGATAATAATCCTCTATATCGTTTACGGATTTTCTTCTATTATAATATAAGGGAAGAATAGTAGATCTATCATACTATTTAGAGCCTTTAGATAAAGGTCTGTGATAGGATTGTAATTTAACATAATTATGATCATAACTAATATCAGAGCCGTTATATTGATATAGTTCTTTTGTGGCTTCCTATCTTATATACATATTCTTTTTATCCTTGGCAAAATCATAACAATCTCCAACTATCTCATAGTGGAAAGATTCTGGTTCAGCACTATTACTGATAATTTCTAGATTAGTAAATATTTTATGCATTTGTGGATTATCTGCTACTACAAATTCAAATTCAAATGGATGTTGTTTACCATACCAATTAGCAGGTAATATTTCATCAGAAATATCTATTGTATTAGCTTGTCCATGTTTCCAGAAATCAGTAGTTAAGAACTGTAGATTATAATCAGGAATTACTGCTACCACTCCCCTATATTCTCCTGCATTAATATATTTATTATTATTAAATTGCTACTCATAATTAGTATTTGTAGTGTCAGTAACAGTAACCTAAGCACTAATGTTTAAAAGAAGGACTATCTTGTCTATATTTTTTGGATTAGTTGCAACAATTCGTCGCCCAGTTTCTTTATCCAATTTAATAGACCCGTCATCATTTCTTTCATATAGTTCTGATTTGATTTGTTCATAATTAACTCCCTATGCAAGTTTTATTTCAGGAATTAGATTTTCTTCATCTTCATGATTATCTATATCAAACAGCCTCCAATTTCCGAAGTTATCGTGATCTAAAGTAAATGTTATTTTAGGCTTACCTTCTTTAGGTTTTAGACTTTTAGATATATCTATAGTAGATTTCCAATTATTATCTTTAATAATATTATTAGCTATTGTAATGTTACCTCCATCAAAAGCACCGTTAGTTATACCTAACTTAGAAATTAATTTTGATGTGTTTCTATCAAAACTAAAGAAAGAACTATAAATATTTTCAGAGTAACTTGGAACCCATGAATAAAAACTTATAAAAGCTCCATATCCATTATTTGCTAATTCATTCCAACAAAGATTCCAAACTTTTTCTTCATAATCGTATAGATTATCATAGAATGTAAACATTACATCATGTTTGAAAGCATTGTAATGAGCTTTCACATTTCTAATTCCTATAATAGGAGTTGTTTCTCTTTCAGTTAAAGTAATATTTCTGTTTAAGAATCCTTGTATCTTAAAGTCAGATATACATTCTAATTCTTTTCCAGTAACACGCCAAATTTTCTTTGCAAATGTATCTACTCCATATATACCTCTAGGTGTTTTTATAATTGATTCTTTCCACTAACTACCAAACGTATCAGAAATAACTAAAGGATTTTCAGGTAATACATTTGAAGTATTTATATATATATTACCTCCAGCACTATCTCCAGCTAAAGCTCGTTCATTTACAGGAATTAAAAGTATTCCATGCTCACAAACGCATAATAAGTATCCTTCTATCTCTACTAACTTAGTTATTTGACCATAGGCCTTAGAGTAATCTCTATAATGAGTTCCCTGGAATGTTCTGTAACCATTCTTAAAGGCATCATTCACATTTATATCAGAATATAAGATACGATTTGTGAAATCATTTTTGAGAGCTGGAATATCTGGCTCAATAAAATTCAATCTTTCAGAAGTAGAGTTCTAAAAACCTTTATTATAACATAATGCTTCTGGAATCTTATAAACTCCTGCAGTAGATAGTGGTATATTTGGATAAAAACTTCTATTTACTCCTGTTAATGCCGCTTCATCTACATTAGAATCGTCTACAGCCCTTATACTCAAATTAAAACTTGAGCGAACTGTAAATGTTACCCACTGTCCTAATTGTACTGCATTAACGTCTCCTAAATTAATTTTATCGAAATTTTCTTTTTTTACTACCCCATCTTCAACCTTATAATTATCCTTCCAACATTTCTCATCTACAATCATGTCATTAGTAGGAGCAGTAGGGTCTTGGAAATTTCTGTTAACTCTATGGGTTACCTAGCATATATAACAATCTCCTCTATAATAGGTTCTATCTTTATAGTCGTCTATAGAATATCTATCAGATATAGCATAATATGCAGATTGATCGCTATATCTAATTTTAAAATATTCCTCCATATTACTTTCTTTGTAATCTGGGATTTTAATAGTTACTACAGAACCTATAAAATTAGACTCTTTCATTCCTAGAAATGGTCCGAAAGATCCTCTAAGAAGATTAGTAGCTTTGGTAATTTTATTCTTATATTTAATATATTCATACCTAAAAGCTTCCTCAGCTTCTCCTGCTCTTGCTGAATAAAAAGTATTCTATATAGCTATTAATTTAGTATTGTCTTCTACACCAACAATATTACATTTTTCAGTATATTCCTAATCTGCCTTTTCAAAAGTATTAGTATAATAATGTCTATCCTGATAAATTGATCTTTGTAATGCTTTAGGTTGTATTTTATTTTTAATAACGGTAAATTTATCACCATTAAATAAGGTATTTAAATACGGAGAATTTATATCGTATTCTGGACAAATTGCTGCGGTATTTATATTAGCCCTATCAACTTTAACTATATGATCCATATATTCGTGAGATAACATCTACGCATTAGGATTCTATGATAGAAAGCTTTCAGAAATATATTCTTTATTATAAGGTATAACTGGAGTGTGACTTTGTTTATCTACCCCAATTACAAAAGCTTCACATAAAGTCGTAGGAATCCTTTTTTGACGTATAAAGAAATATCCTCTAATACCAAGATCCTACAGAGCCTTTATACAATTTTGTCTATCCTGCAATTTTATATTTAATCCGTATATACTAACTCTTTCTTCTTTTTCATTTGAAATAGAAATTACTCCTTTAGCATTTTCTAAAATTCCTGCACTATTATCATTGGATAAAATAAAAGTTTCTTCATTATATGCAATACGTAAACGAGTTCCTTTCTCATCGTATATATTCTACTCTGAATATTCCTTATCATCGTCTGTAATATCTTTTTTACCTCTAATATTAAATACAGGACTTAATGTATTATCTTTTAAGATATATACTATTCCGAGTCTATAAATTTCTCCAGGATAATATCCAACTTTATTATAGATAAATTTAGTATTATAATATGAATTTTCAAAATCAGACTATACATCATAGTCTTCATTAACTTTACTTGAAATATCATAGTCCTCAAGCGATACAGTCGGAACAAATCTTAAAGACAAATCTTCTAATTCTGTATAATCAATATTTGGCTTCTATACATTACCAAGAAATAGCATATTCTAGCATTGTTCTTGAGCTTCTGCAGAACCTACTACTTGATATTGGAGGTTTATTTCTTCTGTAGTAATCTCCGTTTTATCCTCATATCCGGTAATTTTAATAGTGCATTTATTTCCTATACCTATTAAATATTTCTAATCAATTTTGTAAGAAGTTGTTACTGCATTCTAATCTATATCAGAAGTAGCTACAGTATAGTATATTGAAATATACTGATACCCTGGATCTAGGTTAGATAAACTAAATAATATTCCTTTATATGAATTTTCCTATCTAAATCCACTTTTTATATTTAAAGGTTCATTTCCTATAAAGATGCTGACTAATCCAGACTCAGCAATAAAATCTGACTCATTTCCATCAGCATCCATATATTTAAAATAGAAATGATAATTTCCTATAGGCATGTAACCTCCAGAAAATGTTTCAATAAAAGATAATACTGGAATAGTATTAGTTTTCTTATATAGAGAAGTATCTATGTCAAATTCAGCTCCCTAATCATATATATTGGTATCATTATCTCCTTTTCTATCTACAATTTGGTATTTATTTTTACCCAGAGCACTAAATCTACTATTAATTAATCTAGGTTGATTATATCCATCATTTATAATAAGATTAACTGAATTATCATAAGAATATTGAGGAATTAAATTTACAGGATTGTGTATATTAAATTTTAACTAATCAGTTACAAAATCAACTAACTCTCCAGGTCTCCTTAATATAGGAGCTTTAGAATTATTCATATCTGTACCTTTAATTTTCCACTTTAATTCTTTATTTAAAATATCATCAGTTATTTCTGTAGTTTCTGTGCCATCACTAAGTAATATAATATCGAATTTTTCTTTTAATTCCTACAGAGAATATAAATAATTTTTATATTCGAACTAGTAAGTAGATAATCTATAATTTCTAAATGGATTATACTCATATACTAAATTACCCTGCTAGTTTATAACTTTATATGCACTAGTAACTTCTATTTTATCAGGTAATATTTTTTTAAAATCAGCCATTATTCAAATAATTTTGATTGTTCAATCAATGCTGAAGAGTTTACATAAGTAGGAGATTTAAATTTCCCGTCTCCAGATTGAAATCTTGTAGTAATAAATGGTTTTGTATTATATTTAGCTTGATTTAATAGCAACTTATCCTCCCTAAGATTATAGTACAATAAATCAGGATTGATTAAGGTAATATCATCAGTATCGTCTAATTCAATCGCTCCCTCGGCATATTTTTTAATATTTTTAATTGTAACAGATCCAGTAGGAATATATAATTCTCCTGTGTTAAAATTAATAGCATAAATCTAAGAATTAGTAGTTGCTATAGATTTAATACTTTTAATTTGTTTATCTTTAAACGGGTTATTTATATAATAGTCTACAGTTGGAACTCCTAATTGAGCGTTCTAGAATAATTCCAACAATGGATTTTCAATAGGTATTTCAATATTTACATTAAATGTAGTTGTAGCTAAATCTAATGGAGGAATTGCTACACAGTTTGCATTAAAAATACCCTACATAATATTTAACGAAGGTGCCATATTCTTCTTAATGTAATATGTTGGGGTAAGTGATGTACTATTCTATTGACCCTATATTTTTATAGCTATATTAGAAGTGATATTTAACTTAATATTATAATTATAATTAATTTTCTCAATAGAATATTTCTACAACTCTTCTTGATTTTCCTTTCTAACATATAATTGAGATAGTATATTAATCCACCTATGCATAGATTCAAAATATGATGTCTACTATTTTGTTGACTATTCAACAGGATATATATAAACACCACAATTTATAGGAGCATAAGTAACATTAGAAGAATTAGTTCTCATAAAGAACCATATTACTCTATAACTAGAAGCCTGCTCATCTGTAAACCATTCCTATCTATTTCCTGTATTATGTCCAAGATCGTGATAACTTATATATTTTTCTTCTGTCTATTTTGGAAGAACATATTTTATATATTGTCCTCCTACATAAGTTAATAAAACTGGTACAATAGGACATGAGTTCATATTCTAGTCAATAGCTATACTTAATTTATTGTCAGGGAACTTATTGTATCCTGGATTATTATTAGTATCCTCACATAAAGATATTGACTATTGAACTAATTTTGCCGGAGTATCAGAACTTAATCCCAAATCTATTAATCCCTTTATATGTTGTACTCCACCGCCTCCTGTATTATCACCTCCACCTGATGACATTCCTAAACCAAAGAACGTTGGCATATAATATAATCTACCATCATCGAAGTACACGTTGTAAGTTAGATATTCGCTAGTAGTTGAAGCAACTGGTGTAAAATAATTTTTGGCTTTTATAGTCTTTTTAACAGTACTTGCATAAATATTACTACTTACATCTACAGAGAATTTGAAGGAATTTCCTTCTTTGGTAAGAGACTTATTAACGATCTTTGCACTATCTATATCAACATCGTTTATTTCTGATTCTGTCTCTGAGCTGACTTCAATTGTAAAATCTTTATCACTTACATTATTAGTATCAAGTGCAATATTTTCAACACCAAAACTTCCATTATAATCATTTTTTAAAGATAATCTTGCTTTTAAATCAATGTCTCCTTCTACTGTAGAAATACCAGTACTATTAATAGTAACTTTAGTATCTGAAACAATATTAGGAATATTAGTCTTATTTGTATTTATTTCATACTAGGCATCAGTAGCACTTGTAAACTCACACTCCAGTGGGAATGGCAAATTATCGAAATTACTTTCTGATGATGTTCCTTCATCATATTCTAAATACTTATCATTATAAACTCTACTAGTATATAACCAATGCTCAATAGGATCATATGATATGTTGGACCCCAATGTCTTTTTTATTAATATTTTAACTAAATATAAAGAATTTTCTTCAAAGTTATTATTAAATACAATATTAACATTATGAGTTCCTGAATACGCTTTCTATTTTGGCAAAATATAACTATAATAAGAATTATCCTTGTATAACTCTTCAGGTTCAGGCATCTAATATCCAGAATAAAATTTCGTATATGGTATAAAAACCATTTTTACTTCATCTATTGTTTCACCTTCATAAGGATATAAGTCCAATGAAAAGTTAATGTCCATTGAAGTTTCATTTTTATAGTATCTCCATGTATCTGAGATCATTTTTCCTGAATTTATTAATGATGCATCAATATATAGAGTAGTCTATAACCAAAGACATCTACCAAAAGGCAATATAGGTGTAAGCTTAATATATGTTCCCGTATCAGCGGGAATTATCTTTGTTATTTTAATTTTATTATTATCCCTTACAACCTTATAACCATCGATATTTAATTCATCGTAGAGTTTCTAATTCTTGTCTTGAAATTCTTCGATTTCAATATCAATTGGATAATCAGAAGGTAAAATAGTACAAATTATTTCTGTGACATAATAATCTTTTTCGTTATAAGTAACTTTGTCTATTATGTTATAAGTTACATTGAAACTATCTGGAACATTTAATTGCGCAACAAGATATAACTGTCCAGAAATTTTAGTATTAAAAATATTATAATCTGCCCCTATAATATATCTATAATCATCCACGTTTTGTGTGGGTGTATTTATAGAGTTATCCTTTTTAACTTTTAAAATATACTAACGACCATTAGAAGGATGGTCGTATTTATTTAAATCCTTTAAATATATAAGTCTGCCGTTTGAATCCAATGTGGCTAATTCTAATGTCAACCATTCCTCATTAATATTAGACTACTTATCAACATAATAAGATATATGTTCATATTCATCTTTATCTTTATCACCTTCAGCTTTCTCCTTATAACTACCTTGTACTAGAAATTTATCTCCTGGATTTAAAGTAAAGTTACATAATAATCCCTTATATAAAGTTCTAATTATATCTCCGTTATTATCTACAAATAATCCATTATATAGGGATAATCCAGATTCCCCTAATTTATTTGATGTTATATTTCTCTCTGGAGATGGAAAAGAACCTATCTAGCATTTTTTATCTATCGGATTATAAGAAACAATATATATTATTCCTCCTAAAGAAGTTGTTCCAATAGGAACATACCCAGAAGGCAAATAGGCTGTTTCTACCCTACCATTACCCATATCGCACTATAATGAATTTTCATTATCATTAAAAGTTAATAAAGTAGCATTTAAAGCATTTGTTAAACTAGATTTTGGAACTTTTAATGGTTCGAGATCCATTATAATACCATTTTCAAAAGTATTTACTGTTTGCTCTCTTATCATATTAATTCATAATTATTATTGCTCACTAAAATATCTTCAAATTTTAGAGGTTTTCTTATTTCAAATAATTTAGCTTTATTAGATTTAAACTGAGGGATATAGTATTTATGTTTAATGAAAATCCCACTTTCTACCTAAAATATATACTGCTTGGAATGTTCATTTAATCTGCACTCGTCTAATATCTAATACATCATAACATTACCATAAACAAAATGCTTTTTAGGTCTTCCTTTCGTATTTATTTGCTTTATATATTCCTAATACTAGGAATCACTTAATGCAAAATAATAATGGCCATCCCATTTAACATTTTTCCTTTTATATAATACTCTTAATTTAGTTATAAGCTTTTTTATATAATAGTTAAAGTGCTGTATTGAGCTATTCTTTAAAGTTCCTATATAGCACCAAAGTCCGTCTCCTGATAATATAGTATCACCTCCATAACTATTGTGTAAATATAGAGATTTCCAAGAGAAATTCAAAATTTTTTTAATGTCCTCCCTAGGGATATCAGGAAATTGATCATATATCTGCTGATAATAATCCTAAATTTTAGTATCAATACATCCATCCCCATATTGTTTTCCTTGATTAGTATATTTAGATATAGTTTCTTTTACTTGCTTATTAACGTATACAGTTTTAACTCTAGGAGTTCTCTTACCTAACATATAAAACCCTATCTCATATCCAGAAAAATTAGAACTTACAATATCTATATCGTCCCACTTCCCAGCCTAACGTAGTTTCTAGAAATCCTTACCAGAAACTCTCTTCATGTGCATATTGCATTTTTTATCTCCAGTTAGCGGAAGCCAAAATGTAACATTACGTTCTACTATATCTTGTATAACTACTTTCACAGAAGCCCGAAATATTTTCTTTGCTAAAAGAGATCTATGAGCATCTCCGGTTATCCTTAAACAGTCTCTGCAATTTAACTTTAACTTCTTATAAGGAAAGTTAAAGAATAAGTCATTAATATTAAAAGCACAACCAAGAGCGTATCGTTGTATCATTTATTAGATTTTATACCAGGACTCCAATAACCCTTACCATCTAGGTATCCTTCTTTGCCGTCTATTTTAATTACTTCTCTGCCCATCAACTAGTTTTTAGTTAATTTCTGTAATTGTGCTCTATTTAATTTAATTGGTTTCTCAAAATTAACATTACCACCCATAGCTAAATAAGCTAAAAAATCCTTTCTTGTCAATATTCCCTTCATAATTATTTGTATAATTTAATACTTTTTCCAAATTGTTTTCTATTCCAGCTTGTCTTTGCATCAAGTACTTCATCCCACTCATTCTGAGACATATAATGATCTATTCTAGCCTAATCACACTATATATCCCATCTAGATTTTAGTATTTGTGCCATCTCAATAATGTTTGCATTATTAGTCTATAGTCCTTCTTTAAACTTAGAAACATATGCACAATATGTAGCTAAAGCTGTAGCTTCTTTATCTGTTATTTGTGGAAGTCCGTCATCATCTAAAATAAGTCCTTTATACAGGATATTAATCTTCCCATAAGGTCTATCAAAATAAAGCATATCTCCTACTCGTTCATAATGAATAAGCTTTCCTGGGAGATATAGTGGACTTCTAAAGGCTTTTCTATGCTCTATATAAGATTCCACATAAGCAGAATTAATATCCCCATTAGGAGTGTCATTAGTAGAATAATTCCATTCCTCAAAGTTAGTTGTCACAGCTTCTATAATGTCTGCATTGCAAGGTAATTTTACTCCTTTAGAACAGTCTGAAACACATGTAGAATATCTATATAGTCTAGTTCTCTTGTTACCAATTAGATTCCACCCAACTAATGCTGTTTCCTCGAATTGATCTTCTTGTAATGTAATTCCGTACAGAGTTTCCATTAAACTCATAGCATACTAAAATGGATTAAGTTGCATATTTTCTTTTCCAAATAAAATTATTATAAACGTGATTATCTTTGCCATCCACATACTACCTGAACCAATTTCTGTTTATTCCGCAGTCCTTGGCAGCTTCCTAAATAGACTTAAATTCCGAAATTAATTTTCCATCTAGAGAGTATTTACACACTATTTGCTTCTATGCCTTAGTTGGTGTAATTTGAATACGCTACGGAATATTACTATCAATCTTATACTTAAATAGAAATCCAGCCGTTTGATACCTAGTACCTTTTAATACTAGAGCTACATTACAAGCTTTTATTCCAGTACATTCTTCTAAATACTTAGCACTTCTCCACTCGTCCACAAATTCTCCATCTAAATTGTATCGCAATATTGCTTTCTCATGAGAACTTGATAAACTATCAATTAATTCTTGAGAGAGTCCACCGCCAATATTTGAGTTATATCCTGATAAAAATGAATCATACTTCTAAATATATTCAATTTCTTTTCGATTTAATATTTCAATCAAATCCTATTCACTCTCACAACTTATCCTAAGTAGTACCTCATATTGAAAATTATCAACCCCGTATTTCTTTCTAGCATTTTCTAACTTTACTCCGGCATATGGCTGTAAAGTTTGCTTCCATCTAGCCCTTCTAGTCTTTTCATCTCTAGTCTGCCCTATATATGATTTTCCAGAAGGGCTAGTGTATTTATAGATTATTCCTTCTATCATATTATATTATATTAACCTGGCTAGTACGCCTAATCATTAGGTAAATTGCTAGGGGCAAAACTACGATAATACCTTAGTTTCTTTTCTGTAACCCTTTTCTTTATCTCATTATTAATGAATGTCATATTATCATCCTATAAGTCAGTACAACAATCATAATTATCCAGCTATCTTAAATCCTTAAATATTGCAGAGATGGATACAACTTTTAATAAAGGTGCATTGAAAACAAAGCAATCATACATACCCTTCTCATTTGGAGTAGTATCTATCCAAACGTATGGTCGATCCTTTCCCCTCTTTCTGTACTAATGCTGTCTTAATGTAGATAGAGAGGTATAATAGATAAATGGTAACTGCTTATCAGTAGATCCTATGTAATCTATAGAAAGGCTTCCATAATCGTTTAATATCTAAGGTATTTCAAAGTGAAGAGTTGGAGTGAAAAAGTTCTAATTATTGCATCTACATTTGTCAAGACTTTTACAATCTACTGGGATACAATTAATAGATATATACAAATCTCTAGTTGGAAGTATTCCCTTTAAAGAATATTCTTTAAGTATTTGTAGACGTTCATCAACTATATCCTAACATAGCTATTCAGTAGACATAGAGAGATTTGAATGAAATCCCTTAAGTCCTGAAACTACATCATTTCGTATAGCAGAAGCTAATTTCTCTATTTGATTATACATAAGCAGAAAAAAAAAGGCGAAGGCGAATAAACGCCCTCGCCCTTAATTTATTAATTTAAGCTGTTATCTTTCTTGAGTTTATCAATAGCTGCATCTACTACTGTCTGTGCAGCAGAAGAAGCAGCACTCTGAGCTTGTGGATCAACAGGATCCTTAGCCTTAGCAGAGGCTGTAGTTATGGAACCTACTTGTTCAAGCAAAGCCTCAAAAGCGCTAGCTAAATCACTCTTTACATAGAATACGTGAGTAGTTACAGATTTAACTGTGTCTCCAACAGCATTTAGACCAAGAACACCTCTATTTGCACAATAGTGGATAGTATACTGGTTATACTTAGCTCCAACTATAGGAGTTTCGTCCTGATTAATACCAAACGCGCGAGTACGAGCTGAAGTAGGAAGACGTAGATTATGAAGCAAGAATGAATATGTACCAAATCCTTCTTTTCCTGCGAAGAAACCTTCAGTAGTACCATTCTTTAATTCATCTCTTGTTTTGGAAGCAAGATTGGAAAGAGACTTAATTACCGTGTATTTTCCGCTATATGGATATTCATCAGGAGTTTTTTCAAACTTTTCCAAATCTACCCTTTTAAATCTTTGATATTCATTAGTAGCCTCAATAGTAATAAATGCACCACTATTAGAAGCAGTCAGAAGTTTTTCTCCATATACTAACAAAGAATATTTCTTAATTGTTTCTACAAGTTTCTTTGCTGAATTAGCAGCAGTATCTTGCCAAACGAAGTCTACAGAGAAAGGTTTTCCTTTGTAAATCATGTCATTAGAATATCTAGAATCCTGAGATGCCTGAGAAAGTCCAACATATATAGAGAGTCTTAAAACATCTCCAGCTGTGGCTGAAACTCCTGTTAAGTCAATAGTAACTTTGGCATTCTCTGGGTCTACTGCAACTGCCTTATAAATTGCAGCAATGTTTTCTTTCTTGAAATTAGCTACTCTTTTAACTACAAGAGTATCATTCTTTACTTCATACAGAGCTTTACCTGTGGTTAGGTCCTTGTCTGAGTTAATTACATTAGTTGTAGTAAATTGAAACATAATTTAAATTATTTTTAACCTCTCTGGGCTTATGCTTGCTGAGGCTGTGGTTGAGGTGTCTACTGCTGAGCTGGATTTGCAATAGACTGTGTAACTATAGGATTAGTTTGTAAACGTGGATCAGCAGTATTCTCCATCACCAACATTGTCAGCTCATTTATAATCTAATCACATACATAATCTGGAAATTCCATGATTTGTGATGTGTCTTCTGTAAGGTTAACCTGTTCCTATGTTAATCTAATTGTCTAAGGTGATTTAATGTAGTCAATAAATACTTTCTCTAGTTTAAAAACGCTATCATCATGACCATATCTTATTTCCATTCTTACATTAGAAGCATTACCATACCTAGTTCCAGCATCTCTATCAACTGTGCTAACTGTACGAGAATCTGGTTTTCCTAATTTAATAGTACGTGGAAAATTAGATTTTGTTGTTTTTCCTTCTACAATTTTGGTGCTCAAATCATCCATTGTAGCACCCTCAATTTTTGTAGTATAAGTATCTTCTTTATAAACAATTCCATCCTTTACATATACACGAGTTCCAGCTGCAACACCATCTTTAGCAGAAATCAAATAATATTGAACTTCTTTAGGAGACCCAATATATTCCGAACTTAAATCAGTTCCATTTGGATTTGTATCAGTAATAGGATTTGTAGGTAATGTATTATTTATATTAATGTTATGTATATAAAAATAAGGTCTTTCTGGAAGAGGTCTATTATAGTAATCATTTACAATTACTGACCAAGAATCAGCAGTTAACCTTTTTGCTGCAAATTGCACGTAGTCTCCTGCATCATAACATTTCCACTTCTTATTAACCTTATAAATGCATACACAATTAAGTAAATGGAGATAATCTGAAGGTAAAATTACTTCATAAGTCGCTCCAAATAGTTTAGACTTTCCTGCACCTAAATCAGCTAGTGCCTTTAAAGGCTCACTTTTGGTAGCTAGGTTAGCTTCCAAGATTGCAGTAGTTTTTAAGACTCTTAAATCATCCGAGGTTTGCTGATTAATATCGTAGATATTATACCTCTTATTGATGTATTGGCTTATAGCTTTATTAAAGAAGTAGTTAAAATCTTGCAACAGCATACTAGGTGCATTTACCTTACTGAGCTCAGTCAACATTCCTTCCCAAACTTGTCTAGCTGTCATTTGCTATGTTTTTAGCTATTTTTATTTTGCCTTATCTGAACTGTATATGCTATATCTTAACACATATACATACTGATTACTCAGCTCTATAGTAATCTGGATAAGTATCTTTCTTGATTAGCTCCAAGACTTTCTAATTCTTAGGATCTTTCATCCATGCAATAACTGCATCGTCAGTAGCACCAAGAACGATGTTATCTCCATATAAGTACAGTTTATTCTTGATATAGATTACTTTCTTCTCCTTAGCCTCTATAAAGGTTAATCGTAGAGAAATATCATCCCCTGTATAAAGATTAATAATCTTATTAGGATCTTTCTCTGCTACTCTAACTAAGAAGTCAATAACATCAGCAGTAGGTTGATTACGCATATCCTTGCCAAGGATCCTAGCCATATTAAGATTTCCTTCTGCACCACGTGGATCATCATAAATGAATGATTCTGCTTTATGAATCAATTGTTTATGAGATACTCTACGTTGTGTATCTAAACCAGGTCTATCAATATAAAGCTCTGCCACGCCATTCCTAGTAGGTTTACTAGGAGTAGATTTAGGTCCATCTATGATTAGATTACCTTTCTCATCACGAGCATCTCGACTCTTAGCAATATAAGGACAGTTTTCTATTGCTTCCCATTCTGCCTTATCATGAATATCGTTCAAATTGTAAGTTTTTCCACTAGTAACTTCAAATAAGTGATTTTCTGGAAAGAATACTGCTCTTCCTTCTGAGTAGTCATTCCTTTCTTTCTCACTCATAATCATATCACCCTGTGAATTAACTCTTTTTATGCAATTTGGATATTGTCCATACTTATTCTTACAAGGCATAATCATATATTTAATATTTGCCTTGTCGTATACGCTTCTTAATGTAATTATTTTGTCGTCAAAAACGACATCAGTTTTGGTCACTGTCTTTTTTACTCCAGTATTTGTCGCCATATTAATTCATATTATCATTAAAAACATACAGGAGGAGGGTTTTACGGCTCCTCCTGTCAATCTAACCTCTATTATAAGTTTTATTAAGCTTCTCTTACGATTACACTTCTATAAGGAGTAAATGCAGCAACACCTGCATAACCCATCATAACAAGTTTAGAACCAGCAACGTTGCTAGCAACTTCACCAGAACTCTTTCCATCATAACCTCCAACACCAACAATCTTGTTAGTCATGAAGTCCTTACCAGTCAAGCTAAATTTAGCAATAGCTGGAGTACCAGAAGTCTTATCAGCAGTTAGGTCGATGCATACACCATATCCCTTTGTAGGATATTCACGAGTCAATGCACGGTCAACTACAAAGCTTACCTGGTTTCCTGCATACTCATAAGTATCAAAAGTAGCACCTACCTTTACGTATCCACCTAATCCCTTGTTAGCAGACTTAGAATACATATAAGTACCATCAGTTCTATAATTAGCAAGGTACTCTCCAAGAGTCATTTGTAAGTCATTCCACATCTTCCTGTTAACAATGAAGATAAATTTATTACCTGTGTCAGACTGAGCCTTATCAGCCATATCTGACATAATCATGTTAAACAGCTGTAGATTAGGTCTATTGCTATAACAATACTTATTAGCAGCAGCTTCAATTTGAGGGATAAGTCCCTCACCAATATAGATAGGACGTCCAGTTTCTGGCTCTGAGATAGTAGCCTTACCGTTTATATCAATATTACCTTTATTGAATGTAAGACCTGTATTCATTGCATACATAAATGTGTCAAGAAGTTCCTTCTCCTTCTTGAGCATCTTATATACACCCTCAGACTTAGTTTGATCCTTATCATCAGCAATACTCATGAATACATTTTCCTGAATAGCATACAAACTAGACCAGCTAGCATCTGCACGGAATGTAGTCATAAAATTGCGGTGACGTTCCATTTGGCTCTGGAACTTTGAGTAACCCTCTTCTGATAGTTCAGGCATAGCTACAGATTGGAACGTAGTAGTGTCACCTACTTGGCATCCATCAGTATCAAGTATTGTATCGTAATCATTATCGATTAGACGTACCTGAACTTCCCAATAATCATCACGCTTTCTAATTGGACGACTTACTACTTGGCATTGCTGCTTTGTCTTATCAATACGGAAAATATCATACTTCTGATAATAATTTTCCCTGAATGCCATTGTGATTTCTGTTCCATTTTCTCCTGTTTCAGTTGGAACTTCTGCAAATTCAACTTTCTTAATATTATTTGTTTCCACAATCCACTCAAATAAAAGTGAACTAGAAAGTTGGAATTGGTCTGCTTTCTCATCCTTGTAGAAGATATTTCTCAAACCATCAGTAATGAAGTTAAGAGTATTATCTGTGTACATACGGGCAACTACACCGATACGATGAGGTTTACTTCCGAGGTACTTAGACCAGTCCTCGTATGTCTTTGTCTAACCCATTGTAGGGATTCTACTTGTAAAATTTGCAACTAACATATTACTAAAATATAAAGATTAATTTAAAAATTAAAGGTCATCAAGGTCGTCAAATACTTCCTTTGATGGCTTAGTGTGTGTATCCTTAAATACAACTTTATCAGCTTTCTCCATCTTTTTTTGAGTATCAGTAACTCCTTTCTTGTAACTTTCTTTACGAACACTTGCTATTTCTTTCTGAAAGTAGCTTGTAATGTCGTTGATCATTTGATCGCCATTTAGAGCTAACCATGCAGTCTTAACTAAGATATGAGGATCTGACAAAGCTTTGGCTAAATAATTATTTCCTGCAGCATCATAACCAGTAATAAAGTCATAAAGTTCCTGCATATCATCATTTTCCATATTTAACTCAAATCCTTGAATCTCTGTAAGGTTGTTGATTTCGTCTACAATCTAGTCAGAAAACTAATCATATTGCTATTGAGCAATCTATTCTTGTTCAAGCTGTGCTTGCATTTGATTCTCCTGTTCCGCTTGCTTATATTCGTTACGAATAGCTTCTATTTGTTTCTTAAACAGACCTTCATTAGCTTTAGCCCTCTCTAAAGCTTCGGTTGCCTCATCTTCAGTTACCTCTCCCATTCTACTCATAAAGTCCATGAGAAATAGTTCATCATCTGAATATTCATCAATTTCATATTGTGGTTCTTGAGAATTTTGAATGTAACGCTCAACTTCGCCATTTCCTATAAATTGAAGATACTCAGATGGACTCATGCCGCTATTTCTGATAGCATTTATAAGTTGAATTTCGGATTCATCTAAGCCGTTTTCAGGGGTGCTTTCAGAAGAACTAAAAATGTTAAGTTTGTCTTCGTTGCTTAGACTATCCCAATCTACTTCTTCTACATCACCTTCTTCTGTCGCAAACTTAATCTTAGATTTATCTTCAATTCCTCTAGATTTTAGAAGAGAGGTAAGAAAGTCATCCTCTCCTTCCTCTGGATCTGAAGTGCCTGTATTGTTTGGACCCTCTGGTTCCTGGTCCTCTGATTCTTGAGGATTATCAGGATTCGGATCCTGTTTTTGTCCATCAAGTTGCTGTTCATCGTCTAATTCATCGATGAAGTCAATGTTATCATTATTTCCTATTTCCATAATTTAACTTTTTTAACGTTTGTAAATATAATATTCTTTTTCCACTGAAAAATACTTTCAACTCGTTTTCATAACATAAATAAGGGAGTAATATAATTATTCAAACTTCATAGGCTCCCTCTCTCTAACAACTTAACTAAGTATTATTCATATCTATTACATGAGTATATACTCTAGGTTGTAACGTAATGATTAAATCAACTTTTAGATTAATCTCTAGACAACGGAAGTTTCTAAGTAAAACATTTTCTGGCATTTCTAATGAAGCTATTCTATATTTTAACTATTATAGCTCCTTTCTTATACCTGTTATCCTATATATTTCACAATTCCATTATAGTGGGCATCTACTATGGCTTGTTTTCCTTTTTCTGAAAGTAGAAAATTTACATCTTCTTTGTTATCCTGAAAAAGATTCTCTGTTAGCACTGCTGGACAAATAGTGTCTCGGCACATTGCAAGATTTTGAATCCAATAATGTTCATTTGGAACAGATCTATTTCCCTTAAGATTTAGTAGAAGAGCCTCATCGTAAAGAGTCTTAGCGAGTTTCTTTGAGTTTTGAGAGGCATTCTGAGATACAAATACACCCCAACCAGAGGCAGTATGCCATTTACCATCTGCTCCAGCAGCGTTACAGTGTATAGATATGGAAATAGCTTTATTTCCATTCTCTCTGCATACCTTATTAATTCTTCGGCATCTTTCTTTTAGAGAAATATCTTCCTATTCTGGAGTGACTACATATACTTTGTAACCATTTTCCTTCAATTTAGATTCTAGTCTCTTAACTATTTCTCTAGCGTACTAATACTCTTTAAGCCTTTTGTCTGGACTACACTTTCCTGGAGTATTTACTCCATGTCCATTGTCTAAACATATAATGTACTTACTTTTAATAGTTTCCATAACAAATTCTTATCAATTAGTTTATATTGCAATTATAAACAATAAATGCCTAATGTCCAAATGAAATGAACACTAGGCATTTATTTAAATCATATCTTCCCATTCTATAGGAATACCCTACTTAGCCATATCTGCGTACCACCTATTGAAAATAAAACTAGACTCCTTATCAAAAACATCTTTAATAAAGAGAACAAAATGTTTCTCATCAGCAATACTAGATCCATAGAAAACATTTCTACACCAGTTAGCAACATATACAGCGTCGTGTAACTTGGCATTTTGAATCTCAATATTATGAGATTGTAATAGCATATCGAGCTTTTCTTTAGAATATTCCATCTTCTACATTTGCTTACATGCAAATTCGCATAACTTTTTATTAAAATGAGGGCCGTAGTACCTTAAGTAGTTAATAAATCCCTCAGGTTTAATATCATATTCAGTAAAATCCTCTCTCATAGTCTTAAATGAAAATAGGCGGAAGCAAAATAATCTGCCACCGCCTACCTATTATTAATAGTTATATCTTCCCTTAGGCTTGCGAGACATAGACTCTTTGTAGCCGTAACGTCTATCTCTCATATCTTCGTCCTCGTCCTCATAATCATCATCTTTATCATAAACTTCTGAATGTTCAGAAAGCATTTTTATAAGTTTACATGCGAGTAGTTTTATTCTATGAAGATGCTCAATAGTATCTTCATAAGAATCTTCCTTTATTTCAATAAATCCTTTCATAGTAATAACGTTATTTATTTCCATCCTTCTGAAGTAGACTCAGTATTTTATCCATCTTAGATTCTATACCTCCCATTTTATCCTTTAGGTTATTAATATCTTCATCCCGTTCCTTTTCTTTAGCAAATCTAGGATTAAGTTCCTTAAGGATACTTTCACAGGAAGTTATTATATTATTGTGATAAGTAACACTATCCACAATACTTCTACTGCTCTATAACATATTGTCAACCTCGTTTGACATTAATTCTTTTGTTTCTGTTATAATAGCATTATTATAATTAGCTACGGACTAAGAGGACGGAACGTTCTTAAAGTCCATATTCTAATTATTAACTTTCACATTAATATCAATGGTTGACCCATTCATTAAAAAATTACTACTATAGTTGGGTTGTGTTATACTTACTACTTGTCCTACCTTTAGAACTGGGTTTTCTCCCTTTTCCAAGATGTAAACCACACTGCCCTATCTCAAAGCTGAAAACATATTATAAATTTTATAGATTAATTAATTGTAAGGTATTAGTCTAGCTTTCATACCAAACTAAGTATATCCCAGTTCCCGATATATCTGCTACAGTTGCAGGAACACCATTTACCTTAACTAGTGGCTGTTCATTATCTCCAGAAGTAGTAAACACTACTGGAAGAGTTGTAGTAGTTCCCGTTGGAATAGACTATGCTAAATTAATAATTAATAGCCCACGATAAGGTCTTCCTACATTTCTGTGATTGTTAAAATCGTATTGAACTTTAGAAGATGTAACAGTTACAGATAATGAACGAAGTGCAGGGATACCACCAGTATTTACATTAATATAAGCAGGTAATATCATATTCCCTCCTTTCTCAACCCCATAGTGAGTTATTTCCACATGAGCATCCTCCTAATCCATAGTTTGCTAGATTATATCCATAAACTAAATTAGTAGGAACTGCCGTTGCACAACTATATGGAAGTGTTACAGTCTCTGGAAGCTTACACTTAACCCCATTTATGTCACTCTGCAAAGTAGCCAGAGCACCAGCTAATGGTGCAGTTGCAGACTGAATCATCTGATTGAATACTGCAGTTTGATGACTATTATTTATAGCAGCGTCTTTTTGAGAATTTGCCTCCCTTAGTGCATCTATCTTATTTTGCATTTCTCTCATTTATCATCTCTTGAGCAAGCACATTCTTTCTTTCTCCGTTGATTGTTTGCCAGTTCTTCCGTAGAATCTTATAGCCTTTCCCCGAAGCATTCAGGCTGTCGTATGCCCTGTCTTTCAGTTTGAGCACTTGTGTCTGCGGTGTATCTCCTTCTGTTGTAATGTCTTCCTCGTCAGCAGTTGCTATAATGTCTATCTTGTCTTGCAATTCAGCCTTGGTAGTGTAGTTAGCAATACTCCAACCTGCCGCTTCATTTCTCTTACTCCAGTCTTTGAGCTGATAATAACATCCGTTACCATTGCCATCAGCATCCACCACATACCATAACTGACCTATTGCGTCATTGTCCGTATTGTCTCCACTTGCTGACAACTGCCAGTCATTCAGAGCATACAATGCCGTAAGATTGCCTACAGTCCTGTGACCACTCACTTCATCTGCATAGACAATACCATAGCCTGTTGAAGTATTATTGTTAGTGCGAAGAATATTCGCCTGTCCTAAACCTTTTCTTACTGTCATTTTAATCCTCCTATTTAAGAAAATTCAAGTTTCGCATTCGTGAATGCACCACGCTGCACACTTGTATAAACATTATATTCTAACTCTTTCTTAGTCTCTGGGTCTGTTACAGTGACCTTTGTGAGATTGAAGCCTCCGTCAAGCAATGGGGTGGCATCATTCATCACAATCTTGCTGAGGTTGCCAAGCACTGACGGATAGGCATACATATAATAGCTTGTGCTATTAGTAGTGACACCTGTAGCTACCTTAGACTTGCCATCACGAAGCTCATACTTCTTGCTTGGAATAGGAAGTACCACACTTGTCAGAAGACTTGTCAGAGTGCTTGCTGATGGAGCAGCTTCTGCTACTGATGCTGCAACACACTTATACTGGAAATGTACACTTGCTGATGCAGAAGAATAGTCAAGGTCTGTACTGTCTGCCTGGCGGATGATGCCATTGACAAGCACAAGTCCCTGCTTCTTTGCAGATACCTTTGCAGTGAATGTCCTGTCAGAAGTTATATTCTCCACTGTGATTTCCTCAGAGAATATTCCACTTGCAGGCAATGCCTTAGCTGCCCAGTCTCCATCAGCAACTGCCGTAGGTGCCTTATGGGCATCATCCTTGGTCCACTTGTACTTTCCTGCAAATGTCACCTTATAACCATAAATGGTGGAAAGGCTTGACGTTGAAGGGAAAGTAAGTACTTTACCTGTCTGGGTGTATGCCTTCCAGCTTGGTGTAATGCTCAGTGATGCCAATGGAAGGTCTCCTTTAAGGATGCTTTCTATCTTCTCTGTGTTCGCTGCTCCTTTGTTACCCGGGAAAGCGGTGTTCTCTGTTTCACCAAGACCGAGAGAAGCAGAGATTTCTTCAAGCTCGCTGCCGTTCCATCGGTATGACTTATTGCTCTCTATGTCGATGTATAGCTTGCCTGAATATGGAATGTTAGTCTGAAGTGCCTGATATTTTTCTCTCTCTCTCCAATTAGCGTAAACCACAAGTAATTTTGGCTTGGCGATTCCTCCTGGTGTGAGAGCCGTATCGTCATCCTCCTCTACACCTTGTGTAGCATAGAATCTTTTTGTGACGGAATCATAGATAATCTTCGTCCAACCGGCAGCAGTGCTATACAGCTTCTTGAGTTCTTTGTCTGGCATACTAAACTCCAACACATCGTTTACACTGAATGGTAATACCTGCGTCTCTATCTTGCCGTTCACAATCTGCGCATAGTCTCCTTTCGGCTGCTTCTTTTCAAGTTCACCATCTACTCTTGTTCTTTCCTCGCTAATCTTAGAGCTTAGTTCGTCAATGGCTGCTTGTGCTGTAACAGCAGCCATACCACTTGCTGTATTGTCAAAAGTAACAGCAGCAGCGGTTGAAGCTCCACCAGTGATAGCTATATTCTTGATATAATCCTCCAACTGATGAGTTTTCTCGCCAATCTGCTGTAGATTCTCTGTGTCACCCGTAAGGAAGACTTCCTTTGCAGAGGCTATCTTACCTTTGGTAGTGGCGGCGTGAAATTCGTCTGTAATATTTATTGGCATAATATTTCAATTTTAAGAGATTACTAATTTCCATGTTTCTGTGGTGAGAGTGTTAGCTGTACGATAAGCATTGAATGTACCAAGACTGTTGGTTACAGTCTGTACTGCTGCGAGGGTAACATCAACTCCTGCACTTGTCACGCGACTTATTGTTAGATAGTTAGGAACTATAAGCCAAATATACTCACCATTGTTCGTATTAATTTGAGGGTTAAAAGAGACTCCTGTACTTGATACCTTTGAAAGAGTATTCATTGTCTCAGTAGTCATATCTTTAACTGAACTACTTCCATAGTAGCAAAGATAGCGTGTAGCTGATGTGCTTTTGCCTGTACGTCCAGTCTTAGTTACAGCAAACTTGAATATCTCCCTACTCCCTTCAATCTTTGTCTGCACAGTTCCACTTGCAACTTCAGCATTTGTTAGAACTTTAGAAGCATTATCATTTATCTACTTTGTCACCTCTAATGTATTAGGAACCAAGGGTTTTCCATCACTGGTTACAGAATATTTTACATCTGTCTGCATAGTATCTGTATTTGGAGATACAGTAAATCCCAATGTAATAGGATATACAGTATCATTTAATTTATCAATACTAGTATATAATAAATTTGGTAACTAATTATATGGAATTATACCATTATTATCTAATGTAGCAACTCCATTAGCAACTCCCATTTCTGTTCGCCTTATTTGGGTATTAGCTAATTCGGTTGTTATAATTTTTATTTTATCCAAAGTAGCTTTATCATTTGGAGAGGTAAGAATTATCCAGCCACTTTCAACTTTTGTGTATATACTACCATCTTCTTTTTCCCAAAGGTGATAGTCAGTTGGAGGAATACTATTACCTCTCCAAACTGATATGTTTTTATTTAAATTCATTAGTTAAAATTTAATTAATTTTTATTATTTAATAATTTTAAAGTAATAAGTCATATTATTATATAATACTTATAGTAACATTGTTAGTATTATAATTATCACTTCTCCAAATAGTATAATTAGTTATTTTATAGCAAGTTGTGCCAATGTTCTAAAAATTACACGTAATACCATCTATTATAAATGTTGGTACACCATAATTAGTTGGAAGTAATATCCAAATACATTCATTTTCTTTAACACTAGTAGTAATATTACATGCTCTAGAAGGTAGAAGTAATCTTTGCATACTTGATATAAGAGGCTATGTTAATCCTGTTCCATAATAAATACCAGGATAAAAATTAAGAGTTGCTGAATCAGATACAATCTTTGTTCCATCATTTCCACTTATTTTTTTAGTAATAGTAGAAGTTATTGGCCTATCTAGTGCTAACTATCTTATATCTTTATCTATATTCATATTATCTACAGTTTGCTATTTAATATTAGCTTTATTATATGTCCATGTAAGTAATGCGTTTTCTACAGTATCTCCTAATTCTGCAATATTAGGAGTAATATTAACAGATATAGTTAGATCTTTATATAATAAAACGTCAAGGGCATCTTTTAATGTTTTAATATTAGGATATTCATCATTACTATATAAAATTTGCTAAGCAGCCTATTCAGTTTCTTTAGAAATAAACTTACTAAGTACCTCTATTAAATCTTTCTATTGTTCTATATATCCTTTTATTTTACCCCATTCTATTGTTGTACTTAGTCCAAGATTCTGTATAACTTTCTACTTTTCAGATTTGGTTAAAAATTCAGAAAGAAAGTTTTCTTTTAAAAGTACCTAATGCTTACATAACTATGATTCCTACTATTTAGGTATTAAAACACTATTCATAACTACTATATTTGATATGTTTGTGTCTAAGAATCTAAATATACTATAATTTCCTTATTATTTTCTAATATATCAAACTATTTTGGATTTAGTAGCGCTGTTATAGAACCTATTTCCTTTTCATGTACTGTACCTTTGCATCTGATTACATTATCTTTAAAAAAATTACCATAAGTACCATAATCAAATGTACAATTTTCGCAATTTTTAAAAAATATATTATCGTGGCAATCAGCAGCTAATGTTACATTTTGAGTATTACCTAAAAATACATTTCTATTTGCACCTTTTTCTAAATGATTATTTTTACAAATTAACTCTGAGGCGTCACTACCACCAATATCAAAGGTATACAAATATGTATCAGATTCATAAGTAAGTGAACTTTTATTTAATTCACTTAATGTTTTTTTAAATTTAATATTTTTAAAGTCATAGTAAGCATAATTATTATTTGTATCTTTAAGATATGTAATAGTTCCTCTGGATGCTTCGCACGCATTTAAATTAATATCATACTCTACAATCCAATTAATGCAATTACTAGCAGATTGTGGCTAGTATAATGATACTCTTTTATCGAATGCACTAGTACTTACAGGAGTTAAAAACAACCAATATTCCTAACTAGGAATATTAAATGGTGTTCCACAAATATTATTATCTCTATCTAAATAAATACTTCTAAAATTTTTAATAACATATACATAACCTACTTTTAAATTACCTAACTACTACTACTATACAATTTGTTCATATGTACCGGAAATAAGAGTAGGATTATATTTTGAAGTATTAATATTATCCTTACATGTAGATATGCCTAAATTTTTCTAAATCTATTTAATTTCTTCTTCAGTAAAATCTGAAAAATAAGTATCACGTTTAATATAATTTTCTAAATCTTTTAGACAAACATGTCTAAATTCGTCATTACATACCATAGTTTATATAGTTTATATAGTATTCATAAATTAATTTCTAATTATTTATCTCCGAGTGTATTTCTATGAAGTTTATTTCATTTAGTAATTCACTATAGTCATTTTTATAACCTCTGAATAGACCTTTAACGTATCTGCGGTAGTCTTCTATTACTTTCTTCTTTAATTTATCTATTGCAACCGCATCCAGAACTCTACTATTTAACTATTCCTTGTTCATTACATAATCCTCCACAGAAATTAACTTCCTCTAGTAACCTCTATGCTTCTAATAGCTAATTCAGCTCTACATAGTACTTAATAACATTAATGGTCATCCAAAGAAAGTCTCTTTTGAATTTTACTTCATCTAAATTACTCTTGTTCATACATCTATAATTAATTCTTTCAAAAATTTGTCTGCACAAATATATATAACAATCGTATAAATAACAAATAGAAAATTGATTTATAGAGATTCTTGATATTGTAGTATTCTCTGTATTTATTTCAGATAATACTTCTGGAGATACTTCTGTTAAAGTTCCATCATAATACCTATAAACACTATTACAATCGCAAACATAAAGTTCAATACCCTTTTCTAAAATACTATGTTCTTTTTTTAATTCCTATTCTAGCCAGTCAACAGTAGGAATAATAAAATGATGAATAGTATAAAAACCATCTCGCTATAATTGATAATGTGCTTCATCTAGATATGAGGTATGATCAGTAATTATAGTATCAAGAATTTCTTCAGATGTTACTGTATTTCTTTGAATGATATTTATAGTGCAGGTTTCACTATACTTAAATTTATTTCTCTCATAATACGCTTCTGCGTCTAAAATTGATTCAGTTACATATTCTTCTGAATCCTGAGTTAAATCAGTTATTACTATAGAGCATTTACCTGTATTGCATATTTTAACTAGTGGCTTCATTATACTTGTCTTATTTTATCATTGTAAGGGTTTCCATCTGATAGCTATGCTATTTCTACTTCAATACGTCTCTTCTACTCTTCGGCAGTAGCCTCCTTATAAGTTCTATCAGTATCAGCCTTGTACCATTCAAGTTTATATTTCATTTCTATTTCTTTCTACTCAAGGTTTAGCTTAGCTTTGTTAAGAGATTCAATCTCTCCTTGAGATTTCTTTAACTCTGTAGAAGCTTGCTTCAACTGCTCCTATAACTACTACACCTACTAGGTTAACTACTGAATTTGGTTGTTTTCATCTTTCTAAATTTGCATAGCTTTTCTAACTTTATACTTAAGATCAGGCAAGCTCTTACTTGTTACTGCCTCAATAATAATATCTGGAGGGAGCCCTCCAGATTTAACAAATTCTGGGATAATATTCTTTATCTACTCTAAATCCTTTACAATATCTGTACTGGTAATGATCCTAATATCATGATCAGTCATTGTAAAATATTCTGGAAGAGCAGTAAATATTCTTTGGTATTTATCTCCTAATATTATGGTTCCAGTTAGTCCATTTTTGAATACAACCTTAGCAAGGTTTAAACAATCTAGTAACATTTCATTTACTATTAAATCCATTTGATGGTAATACTGTTTAGTTATAATAAATGAATTGTTCTATCCAATTTTAACATTAGTAACAGCATCTCTCTACTCAATACCATTCAATCTTTCTCTAAATACTCCAGTAATAGATGATGTAGTCTACTCTATAGCATCTATTGCTACCTGTATAGCTTGAACAGCCTACATTTTGACGGTATTATCGAATCCATTAAAAATAGTATTCAATGGAGCCTATCCTGAAGCTAGTCTTCCTTCCTGTGAGGAATCAAGTACACCAAGTCCTTGCTTCTTTAAAGCCTACCATTTTATAAGTCTTTCTGGAAGATTTACTCCTAATTCAGCAGGTATTAATGTTAAATCAATCCAATCTCCAACTGTTCCACTATTTGCAATAAGATTATCTCTGTAGAAATTTAGAAGGTCATACTACAAATATCTTCGATGTAAGTCGTTAATTTACATCCGTGTTAGAATCTTTCGATTCTTCACTGCTCTAGCTTTCACTAGAAGTTGAGACTATATCATATATTAAATTCTATTTTATTGTTGGTAGTAATTCATTGGTAAATGTTTCAGTAGAGGAGCTATATTCCCATCTACTAGGAGTATATAGATTGAGCTTTATTATTTGTTTTAATTTTAGCTCAAACTCTTTACATTCTATTGCATCGGGAAAAGTATGTGTATAGATAACTTCAATATTATAATTAAGACTTCTATATTCTCTAAACCTTCTTATATCTCCGTTTTTTAACTTATAAGATATTCCAAGTTTATAGAAAGATTCTTTCTCATCATAAAGTCTTATTAAATAGAAAGTATCTGATTTTTCCCAACTTTTATTACAACAAGGACAACCAGTTCCAAGAAAAATACTATCTGAATCAATAGATTGTTTTCCATGTATAGGACATATCAAAGTAACTCTACCTTTATGTCTATCCGTAGATTCTATTTCAAAATCATATTTATTATCATATAAGAATAATAACTAGTTCTTAAAATAGTCTTTTCTATTAATAGCAGATCTAATATTAGGTTCATGTCCATGAAGTAGATTATCTGGAGTAACACTTACTAACCCATACTTAGTATTAAATAACATTTTTTCTTGAGCCTTAACGTATTCAGAAGCAGGAGAAAGTTTTTCTGCTATATCTGGATATACGTCTCTTAACTAATTCATAAAATACTCAGTCTTGTTAAGAGCTGCTTTTATACTAGGTCTAAAATGGATAAGCTGTCTAGCAGTTTTTATTTGCATAACTCCATATTTATCTTCACACAATATTGGATGCGTTAATCCTTTATACTTTCCAACAATTTTAATTTCGCCATTATAAATTTTAGCTACTTCTTCTTTAAAAGTTTCTTCATTATATTTCATAACTACTTTTTTTTTTAATTATTAATTTAATATTCCCGCGCTTCGGACCACTTAGTCCTACATAATAGTCGTTGATCCTTCCTTATTCTAAACAAGGCTTGGAAGCTGATTGCCCAATCTTTAGAACTGTTACTCTTTGGTGTCTAAAGCTCTAAGGGTTTTCCAGCAATTCACGGGATTTAACCAGGACTAGTATACGTCAATCCTGGAGATGAGCACAAGCGAGAACCATCGAGTAAGGCTTTGTACTTCTATTCAAGAAATATATTCCATTAACAGAAAGACTACAATAAGAAGGGTTTGATTTAGTTCTCATAACCTTTTCATCTTTGCCTCTAAGTATATATATTTGTTCTCCAATTCTAACAGTCTTATATCTCTACATTACAAAGTCTTTATCAGTTTCTAACCATTCAACTTCATAAACAGGAATAAGCTCATGAGTTATTCCAGACCTACTGTCTGGATATCCTGGGGTAACTTCTATACCTGCCTAAACTCCATCTGTATTTGGTATGCCATTAGTTTCACCCATTCTAACATAATACATAGCATTTTCATAAACTGAATCCCACTTCTCGTCTAGGAGTTTCCTATCAGAGGCTTTCATTTCCTTACCATACTCATTTAAGATTTGATTCTTAGTCATCCAACTTCTTACTACAACTCTATAGGAGTTTTTAATATATGGAGATTCAAAATTTCTATCAATGAATGTGTTCAGAGGGCTTAAAGCCTATATTCTAATATTATTATTTTCAACCGTAGGAAGAACTCTATAGAAAGCGTATCCAGTAATTAAAAGATCCAGAAGAAGATCCCTCAATACTGTAATCATATCAGTATCCCTAGATTGCATAATATATTCTACTACATTCTGAGCAGCAATCTCATACTCTGATACGAATGTATTATTTATATCTTCTACTATTCTTTTCAATTGCTATTCAACAAGACCATCATTAATATTCTTTCCATCTATAAAACTTAGAACTGAATTTCTAAGATGATTTTTTAAATATTCATGAAGTTCTGAGGCAATCTTTAATTGTTTTTCTCTATCTATATTAGTTATTGTTTGACTGTCCTTACAGAATATCTTTGGAATTATAGGGGTTCCCAAATATTCTCCTATAAGAGCATCAATATGTTTCTTTATTAAAGGGGTAAAGTGTAGTGTAGTTGGTGCATTAGCTCCATATACCTCCTCTAAGTATCTAAACTAGTCTGAATCTCTTACACCATTATAGTAGTTATATGCTTTCTATAAATCATATTTAGGGTAGACTAGTTCAGATATTGCTTTGTCTGTTTTCTCTATTAATTCATCCTTTGTCATAACAACTACATGCTGTATTTATTGGATTACAATCATATGGGTAAGTTAACTATAGTTTACCATAATATACTAGGTTAAAGCGCTTGTCTTTAAGTTCCTACTTGAGAAACTTAAGAAACTTATCATCCTCTAACTCTGCATATATAATTATAGGCTAATACGGATGATCCATACCCAACTTAATATAATATCCTATTGGGTTTAATTTCTCAATGACTATCTTCCCTATATATTTCTTATGATAAATATCCAGAATATAGTCTTGTATTACTTGTTCTAGGTCCTAAGTCGTCATATAACTATCCAAAATTATTATTAAACCGTATCTATGAAGTATTCTTTGGAAGTGTTCCATAGCGTCTTCTTCCATACTCATCTGTATAAAATCCTATATCCTACCAGGTATCTTTAACCTCTTCTACAACTTTAGGTACAGTTCCTTGCAATTCTTCATCTGCTAATAAGGCCATTGCTACTGCTGCAACAATATCAAATTTCTTCTTATTTTCATCAGTATATCTATTAAATTCATCAAGCATTTCGTCGAACCATATAAGATGACAATAGTCATTTATATAGTCTGCTATTAAGTCAGTCTAATGATCTATAATAGCAGGAGTTGCAGGAGTTCCATATTGCTTATTTGTATTTCTGGCAGAGTCTGAAAGTGTAGCTCTAGGTCTTTTCATAAAGAGATTAAGAAGCTTCCTTTCTCGTGCATATGGAATTATACTCTATCTGGTTGCTTCTATATTTATTGTAGCATTATAATACTATGCTAGTTTAATAGCTATCTTATAGCACTCTCTAACATCGTTAGGTCTATCCTTATAAAGTGCTACGAATTTTGGTTCTTCTATACCATAAGCTCTCTTGTAAACAACAAGACAGAAATCAGATGGATCCTTAGTAGCTTCTGATGTTTGCGCTGCACCAATATCGATACCATCTATTCCTATTACATATAGACTTCTAACTTTTTCAGTAGGCGGTCTCCAGATTACTTTTCCATTTTCATCCTCAACTGGGGGCAAAGTCCAAATTGGATGTTCTAGTATCTAAAGTTTACTATTCTAATTTGGGATCCACTTAAAGCCATCTATATTCTACTGAATATGAGCTCCTTCTTTGAATTTATATTCAATATAACCTCTTTCGATTGGAGGACATTTCTTTAGGGCTCTGATATTTGTAAGTTGCTCAGCAATATTTACCTTATTGAATTTGTTATCACCTTCCAAAGCAAAAGCTTCTTCAGCTGTATAACAGTACTCAGCAGAGTGGTCAATCAAGGCTCTAGGATTTGAAGATAGATTAGCTCTATCTAAATCTAACTATTCCTTATAATTTTTCCATAAACAGTAACCTCTCTTATCAAGTAACTATCTTCTTACTCCATTGATATCAGTTCCATATTCTGTAATAGCTCCTATATAAGAGGGAATGAAATATCCTGTATATACCCACTTACCTCCTTCTGTATAGTTATGGTAAAATGGAAGTACATCAAATCCATTTGGATCATAATATAGATCTCTAAGCCCCTACAATGCCGGGCCTTTATCGCCCCCTGTGCCGCCGGCGAGCCTAATACCAAACTTTGTACCTCCAATGTATATCAAAGCCTTTCCTTTAATGTACGATTTTCTTAAAACGGAGTTAGAACCAGCTTCTTCGTATACTAGCAAATCAATACGGTCACCTCTAATTTTAGCATCAGTTTCTGCTACAACACCTTCAATCTAAGACATCCAACCTGTCTCAGATGTTATACCATTTGAGTCTTTTACTAAAGTAGAAGCCCTTTTTAAGAACTACGTATCCTTAGCCTATCTAAGTTTAGCGAGACCTCCCTAAGTATGTTCATTTGCGAAACTAAGTGCATTCCATACCTTGTCAAGAGATTTCTCTAAGTAATTAGACAAACTCGTGGTAATCATACACTTACTGTTTCTAAAGCAATTATAAATACAGGCACAAATAGCTGCATTTATTTCAGAGAAACCAATACCACGAGACTTCATAAGACATACATCCTTCTTCTCCCTTCTACATATTTCAAAGTAGTGGAAGAACTCATATTGAAATACCAAAAACTTAGGAAATATCTAGCTACGTCCACTACCAGCTATTTCTACATCAATATTAGGAAGTTGATAATAATTAAGATAATAGTAATTTGGACCAGTTATTGTATATCCGTTTACTGTATATCCTTCACGACACCTACGATATTCCTCATGCCAGAAGTCATTATAAGGTTTACTGTATATTCGGTAGCTGCAATATTTTCCAGTTCTTATATAGGTATCTCTCGCTACCGTAAACCAACTTGGATCAAAGTCCAATCCCTAAGTTTCTGTAATTGGCTTATAACCTGTCAGCTCATAAGAAAGTCTTTTATCAAAGAATTTTATATACTCTTCTTTTGGAACATCCCATTCTGAAGATTTTATTGATTCTGGTATAGGTTCCTATATTTTAGTAGGTTTGGTCTTCTTTTCCTACTAGACTTCCTGTACTAGAGTTTTTATTTCTTCCGGAAGTTTAACCTTCTTAGGTCTTCCCCTCTTCCTTTTAATTTCTTCCATAGTTGTTAAAAGTTAGGTTGGTATCCGTCTATAGCTCCACCACGTACCGAAGATTGCTCAGTCAATTCTTTCTTGACTCTTCCTTCCAAATCGACTAATTCGTCATGAACTTTTCCTAAAGAACTCAATTCGGCCATAATGTCTTTAACTTTGTACACAGGCTTTCCAGTCTACTCATCTCTCTCTAAAGGATCCACTGAATTAAAGTATTCTATGAACTTATTAACAGTTTCCTGTGCAGCATGTAGCATTTTAATAGAAAGACTAGATTCTTGTATCTATCTAAACTTCCTACATGCTGCTCTAAATTCTGGATTATTAAATTCTTCTTCCGTTAGGTTTGCATCCTTTAGAGATTCCTAATGTCTTACCTATTCATCATACTCGCTATATACGGATTTCCAACATATAGCAAGCCATATATAGGTAAATTCTCTAAATGCACGAAGACCCATTAATCCACTCGGGTCTTCTTTGCATTTATTTCTCTTTGGTTCAAGAAGTGCTTTAAATTCCTTAACCAATAATATTTCATGTGTATTGAGATCAACTCTGTTGAGTTGGTTATTATAAACAAATATATCCTAAACCATAATTCATTAATTCATTTACATATTTCTCCAAAATCATTTTTTCTTCATTTTCTTTCCACACTTATCAAAAGAGATTAATCCTCCATCTTCGCATTTCTTCTTTTTTATTTTTGCTCCACACTTATCCATATCAACTGTTCCTCCAATTTCGCATTTCTTTTTCTTCATTTTTCTTCCGCATTTGAAAGCGTCAATTGGATTAGAAGGATATTCAATTTCTTCTTCATTCTATTTAGCCTACATACATTTTCTACAAAGTCGTCCACCCTGTTTGTAGTAATACATTTCCATTCCTTCTGGGCACTAACCATTAAGCTTCCTTATATAATTTAGTTTAGCCCCGAACTTAGCAGCCTGAACCTGCTATTGCTACATTTCCTGCATAAACTGGGCATACGCCTACTTTAAGCCATCTTCTCCTAACTACTAAACTACTTGTTCTAATTGCTGCTCATTTTGAGCTCCAGTTTTCTACATTAAATACTGTAGAAATGCCTATTGTAATTGCTATTCATTCATATTAAGTTGACCTCCCTATTGTTTTTTAGCAGGTTTTATAAACTATTTAGGATTAATAAATTTAGGTATTGAATTATCTTTAGTAGGATTTGTTGATTTTTTAAAAGTATCATATCCAGAAGGCCAAGAAAATATCGCGTTTAACGTTTTATTATAACCTCCTAACCAAGGATTGCCCTTCCATCTATATTTTATTTCATCTATAAATGAATCTAAGTCATGTACTTCATTTTCTTCTGCCTTAAGCTAATTTAAAGTGTTTTCTGCTTCAGGATCATGAGCATCCTTTTGAAGTCTATATTTGGTATATAACTATAAAATTTTTATAGGGTCTGCCATATTAATTTGTCCTCCCTACTATTTCTTTGGCGTTCCAAATATGTTAGTTCCAAATGAATTGGTGTCAAAGGTAAATGTCTTCGGTTTTACAGGATGTGCTTCAAATAGATCTCTTACATGTTTATTAGAATAGACTATCCCATCTGAGCCAGTTCTATTCTACAGGTTTTTCTTTTCAAGATCTCCATTATATGCTCCTATCCAACTTGCCATGCTATTAGACATATCTCCAAAGTCTCCTCCTTCAAATGATCTATATTTTCCTTTTACTCCCAATGCATTTTCTATATCTTCCTGTTTCTAGTTAGCATAATCAGTTCCAAATCTATTATTTAGGGCTTTTACAAAATTATTATTCCAGTTATTCCTATTACTTACTGCATTAAGTAAGCCCTAATAATTATTGAATCCTAGAGACTTAATATCATCTTTTGTAAACATTTGTAGGGGCTATTTCTAAGCAGTAACTACAACTTCTCCCAACTTATCGGGATTCATAGGTTCTGGGACCTTATTTACTTTATAAGAAGTCTAGACTGGATTAGATGGTTTCCATCCTCCCTAGTCCTTTGCTACATTCCCAAGAAAGTAGTCATAGTCTGCGTGAGCCCTTCTAAACTCATCTGCATTCTCACCTTTCTACATTGTATTATACTACTTGCCTTTATAAGTAAATACTCCCCTACCATTCTTTCTGGCGGCAGCAAATGCCTGTGCTCTTGTTTTATAGGAGTTCCCATCAAAATAGGAGTCTCCATAATTCCAATTGTTAGCCATTACTCTTTAATTAATTCAATGTCTTTAGTATTAAACACCGCTTCTTGCATAGCTCCAGTAGTAGTAAACCAACGACATCTAATTCCTATAAGAATAGGACGCTTATTCTCTTTTCTTGAGTCATGCTTGAATAAAGATGTTTCTTTCTTTACAACAATCATCCTAGGCTTGTTAGGTATATTCTACTTAAGCTATACTATCTAGCCAGGATTAAAATATATATTATTTTCTTCCATGTTACTTAATATTATTAAAACGGTCTTGTAGACCTTCATTAACAACTGCTATAATTTGACTCTCTGCTAAACTTACGAATCCCTACTTAAAGAATGGAACAGGTACTGCAGTATCAACCCTATAAAAAATAACATCTCCTTCTTTTAAGTACTTAACCTCTGGTCCAACTTCAATAACACATCCTGTAACTATGAATTGCTTTTGTTCTTCATACCTACCAGTTTGCTCATTAAGTTGGGTATGAGGAGTATATCCTCCAGTATCAATTATAAGTCCATTTTCTATTTTCATTTTTTGGAACGGATTAACCTTAAAAGGTTGTACTAGAATACGAGAAAACATTGGCTTTATTTCTGCTTTAGAAATATCATATTCTACTTTATCCTAGCTTTCTTCAAAATCTTTATTATTCTGTTCCAGTTTTTCATTGTACTTCTCTACTTCTGAGTTGAACTTACGAGCCTTCTCTTTTTTAATTAAAGAATCAAGTGAGTTTTCTTTCATGTTTACTGAAGTGAAATTACTATCTGTTCCAAGTAATTCTTTAGCAATTTTTTCATTCCCTGTTGAGTAAAGTCTTACGTCTTTCATAAATCATTAACATTTAATTATTACCATTTACCTAGTGGACATACTGCGTTTGGAAGTCTAGTCTTAGCTTGCAATCTACATCCACATCCACGTTTATATCCAGGTTTCTGGATACTACTTACATCTCCTGTATTAACATTCAGCCATAATTTGTTATTACACATTCCTCCAAACTTGCCTGAGTATAGAGGACAACTATAGCAGATTTTTAATCTATTACTACTTAAGTCCTAGTTAAGATTAAGGACTTCTTTTGTATGACCATTAATAATATCAAATACATTCATAATCTAAAAATAAAAAGAAAAAGAATAGATTGCTTTTAGTGTATAGTGTTAACATTTAATCCAAAATTGGGATTCAATATGCTCTTAATAATGATTAGTATTCTATTCTTTTTCTTGTACTTCTTTTCTATTCCAAAATGAGACTTTTCTTATAATGATAAAGCATTTTTTCTACGTCATGCTTTAGATACTCACAATGATATAATGTGTTATTACCATTATGATCATAGTGATTCAAAATCAAGTCCTTAATTACGAAATTTGGATTTATCTTCTGCAACATCCAAGCATAAGTAGAGAGCTGTAAAGTGTAATGATAAAAATTACAGTCCATCAGATTATTTAAAGGATATTTCATCTTGGTATTTGATTTTGTAGTTGTATTGAATCCAGACTTTTGATCAATTTTTTTATTTGTCTTGTGGTCTACAATTGTTATTTCATTTCCTGATTTAATTATAAGATCCACCTGTCCTGCTATGCGTAAGATTCCATCATCTGATTCTCTATATATCAAATACTCTGGATATACTCCATGCTCTAAATCTAATTCTGAATAATCTTTTTTACACTCGAATTTTCCTCCTAAACCAAACTTCTTTAAAGAAATATCGGTAGGATGATTGTAAAAGGAATTTTCTATTTCTGAGTGTATTTTAGTTCCTCTTTCACATGACTTTCTATTTTCTTCATCCCAAGCATCTAAGATGTCTTGTTGAACCGCATTGAAATCATTTTCATCTATATCATATAAACTCAACAATTCTTTATTGAACTTCTTAGTATTTAGTAAAGATTTCTTTTCTATTTCCCATGACTTCTTTGGAAGCAATTTTTCTAAAGCTTTATAGGAAGACCAAAATTCCTTATCAAATTCTTGAGTATATCTGTGAATTAGAGTAGTAACTGAGACATATCTCTTATTGTCATTTACATTCCAATAAATATGCTCTTGATCATTGAACGCAACCGTTCCATTCTGCTTATCAATTTTCATATTACACTTTATTTAGTTTACTTCATTATTTCATTTCCCATTTCCACTAAGTCCTGAAAGAACTTTGTTTTTGTACATCTAATATTTATAATTGTAATCTATTCCAAGCAATGCAGCGACAAATGTACTAGTCTCTCCGAATGCTACTAAAACTGAACCATCAATTATTCCCATAGGAGGAACTAAAAATCCAGCAATTAATAAACCACTTCCTACTATAGTTAAAATTATAGCAACAAGTAATCTAGAATTTAAGTTTGTTTTGTAACTCATTTGTTAGATATTATAAGGTTAATCTATTAGTCTTTGAGTTTGTATAAGTATATTTATACGAGAAATTTTCTATTTAACTTATGAGTTATATTCATTTCAATTATACAAATATAAATATTAAATTTGAATACCCAAATAAAGTATGGGTTACTTTTAACAAAATCTAATATGAAATATACTTAGAATCAATTAATCAAATTTTCTTAGTTTTTTAAGGATAATTCTTAGCTTAATCTCCCTTTAAAGTTAGAGAATTATTCAGATCCAATTGAACTTTATAAGAAAGGACACAAGATACGTATTAAAAAGGAGAATAGAGGTAAGTTTACTGAGTACTGTGGAGGAAATGTAACTGATGCCTGTATTCAGAAAGGAAAGAATAGTCCTGATCCTAAGATTAGAAAGAGGGCTACATTTGCTGCTAACGCTAGAACTTGGAATCATTAATTATGAAAAGATGGGAACCTATTAAAACCGAAAAGAAACAACTAGGAGGAATTATCAAGTTCTTGTAGAAAGTTTCTCCTAAGTTAGCTTCTAAAGCTAAAGGAAGATTACTGGCATCTCGCCTTAGGCAGGTAAAAGATTTTAAAACTCCATATATATTTCCAGGACAACTAGGATGGAGTCCAGCGGAGACTCGTACAGTATGGCATAGAACTAACAATCCTAATTTCAAAGTTAAAAGAGTATTTGAAGGAAGGTGGGATGCTAAAGAGCATGGGGCACCAAAGAATGGATTGTGGGTATCAGAGAAAAAAGATATTGGGTTTATGAATGATAGACCAATACTAGTATAGCTCCAATAGACTTTTAAGAAACCAATGATATAGATTGGAGATATTCCTACCTAGGGTAAAAATAATATGCGTAACTATATACTTAGGGAAGCTGAATAGTCTGGTGCAGATGCAGTTAAGTTTTAGGGAATTAAGGATAATAAAACTTCTAATTAGAATGTTACATTTATCTTCGATCCTACTGCTTCTACTACAATGCCTTTAAAGAATTAGAGCCTTTTGGATTCTCCTGAGTATCGTTAGTTATAGTTATAGAGAATATGGGAAGAAGTTGACTCTGGTAGAAGATTTCTAAGGGAATATTTGAAATCGCCTAAGTGGGGAGAAAGAGCTTCAAAACATATGTCTAGACAAGAAGCTTTTAAGCTTGGTCACTTTGAATCTTAGTTATTAAGTTCACATAATCCTCCAGAGGGATTTAAACCTTTACATTCAAGACTAAAACTTTTAAATAATGGCGCCTCAGGTCAATCAGTTATGCCTTATAAAAGTAAACAGTCTTATAGAGAAATTCAAATAGATCCTAATAATGCAGTTGCCCCTAGATATACAGGTGTACATGAATCTGCACACATGAGTAATTTAAATTATACCCCATTTAATGGGTATAAACATTATAAAGAATTATTTCCAGAAGAATTGCAACCTCTTTTAGATAAATAGTTAGCCAATGCTAAAAAATTAGCGGATCAATTAGAAATTGATCCTAAACGATATAAGGAATCTGTTGATTTTGTTGCAAAGAGTAGGAATATTAGTACGTAGGATGCAAAGAATTTAATAGATAATTGGATTCTTTATTTAAAAGATCCAGGGGAGGTTAGGGCAAGAGGTTTAGCTGCCGTAGCATATAGTAGAACTATGCATACTAAGGATATTCCAAAAGAAGTAGATGGAGGTTAGGGTATATTTACTAAAGAATCTTTAGATAATTTATATAGAAATATATTCTCAATAGGAGCACCAATAGGAGTAGGATTATATGCAACACAAAATTAAATACTATTATTTATGTGATTATGCTTCTCCTGAAAACATGATTTTTGGAGAAGGAGAATTATCTGATGAATAGATAGAACTGTTAAGAAAAGCTAAGCCTCGTAGTCTTAATTGTTACTCTATTTATTTGGAAGACAGGACTCACTTTACTACTCATTATGATAGTAAAGATTTCCTAGATATAACTAGAGACAAATTAGAGCAATGGAATAATGGCTGAATTATTTACAACATTTGAATCGGTATCTCCACCAGATATAATTGCCCCAGATGTGCGATAGAATTATTAGGAAATATAGTCAATGTAGCAGCCTACTTAGGAAGTAGAGGACTCAGATATAGACTGGAGTTTCCTGGATGAACCTGAATAGGATGTTCAGGAACCTACTTTTAATTATACTCCTTCTAAATCTGAGAATATCTCTTCTGCAGCTTAGAAAGTAATTAACTAGGCTAGATAGTTCTTAGGTGGAAAGTATAGTTGGGGAGGTTCTAGTCCAAGTTCTGGATTTGATTGCAGTGGACTTATAAAGTATGTCTTTAATAGTGTAGGAATTAATCTTCCTAGGACTGCAGCTTAGTAGGGAAAAGTTGGACAAGAAATTAATCTATAGCAGGCATAGCCTGGAGATGTAATCTGGTTTGGAAGTAAGAATAGTCCTAGTGGTTAGCATATAGGACTTATAAGTAGGATAGATAATGGATAGATATACATTATAGATGCAGCTGGAAAGAAATTAGGAATAGTAGAAAGGCAACTTCCTAATTTACAAATTAAAAGTGTTAGAAGGATACTTGGAGGATTTACTAATGGCATTAATACATTTGCGAATGGTATATCTTAGTAGATGGCTTCCTAGATTAAGAAAATGGAAGGTGGTTCTCAAACTGCTAAAGTAAATACATAGTTTGGAGAATCCTTTGCTACTGGTGCATATGGAATGACTCGTGAATTTGATAAACCAGGAGCACCTGCTATTAAAGCTGGAACTAAATTCTCTAGAGAGAGATGGAATAATATTTTTAATGCCTTCTATAGCAAAAAAGCAGAAGAATGGAGACAGGTACTGGCAGGACTCCCTAATGTAACATAGGATAAGATAGATGCACTATCTTCTATATCAGCTTCTGGTAACTGGGCTAGTCCAAATGGAGAGTTTGGAAGATTTATTGTCTAGAATTGGAATAACCCTCAAGCTATCTATAATAAATGGATTAGAACAGGTATTACTGCTAGAGGTAATGGTAAGATATAGAAGGGACTTATAAAGAGAAGACAATTAGAAGCTAATTGGTTCTTCGGAAATAAATTAAATTTTGCATAATATGTAGTTAGTTCCAAAAAGACAAATTGGAGGGAATCTTTATAAGATTGATAACACTATGCCACAAATAACTCAAAGATATGTAGCTCTACTAAATAAGGGTATTCCAGCTTAGGCTGCTTTTGATATAGCCCATTTATCTCTAATAGAGGATGGAAGACCTAATAAATTTTACTCATTTGGTAAAAGAGCAACTAACTTACAAGATTGGACTAAGAATGCATCTGATTCTTTAACTGTTGGGAGATATAAAAATTTATAGAATATATAGAACTTTAATCAATTTAAGTAGAAATTAAAATAGAAGAAGTATAATAATAGACCTGCATTCTATAATACTGAAATAAATAGAGGTAGAAATAAGGATAAGTAGATCATTAATCAATGGAATAAAGAATAGGGATTAAATCCAATAGCACAAATATATAATTACAATATTAATTAGGTATAAACGGAGTATGTGGTTGAAAGAAAGTAATAGGCAAAAACATCTCCTATATGCGATTCCTATCGGACTAGTATTTACCATACTAGCTGTATTAGGGTGTGCATTTGGAATGGAATTTAAAGATAAAGAATATGGGGATAAGTTTGATTTGTTAGATATAGCTGCTACTATGATAGGTGGAGCTATAGGGCAATTACTATAGATAATAATTATTCTTATAATATTATGAAAGAATTTCTTAGGTTGATGATTACTTCACACTCTGGCATTAGTAGCAAAAGAGTCTGTGGAGTAATTGGATTCCTTATTATTATTTTCGTATTAGTCTATTGTACAATATCTTCTATTCAAGCCCCTCTAATGATAGAACCTTTTATATATGCAGTATGTTTATTATTAGGAATAGATTCAGTAACTGGAATTTGGAAAGGTAAAATGAATGATTAAGTTTTAGAGAGGTGGTATTGCAGTATAGGATAATATTAGGGTTGTTAGAAAACAACCTCTAGCTTTCCGACTTACTAAAGAACAGTAGGCTAGAATTAGGTAGAGAAGATTATAGGAAGTGGCTAGAAGAAATCAAGCAGTAATCTATGATGCAGACAAAGCTAAATACTATTAGAATATGTAGAACTTCTATAATAATAACTTCTTTGGATATGGAGTGTTTGGAAAGCAAACTCATTATGACCCTTCTAAAGAAGAGGATTAGAAGAAAATATAGTCTAATTTTAATTATGCTAAAGATAATGTAAAGAACATAGGAACCTCCCTTATAACTGTAGGGCCTGCAAGTTCTTTTAAAGGTGTTTTACCTTCTGTTTCTAGAAGAGTTACAGTAGGTAAGTTATCCGCCTTAACTCCTTATAAAATAGGATAGGGTTCAGAAGCTCTTGTAATAAGAAATTCTCCTACTACAGTGGGAAAGATAACTTAGGTTGGAAGTGGTGAAATGTTGAAAAGGAATACAATTCCAAATTCCCTTCCTCTAAAGTTTGTAGGATATGTGAGAAATGGATCTAAAAGATTTCCAACTTTCATTTAGAAGAGAGTAAAAGTTCTTAGTGAAAAGACTTTTCCAAAGTATGTTGATAAACTAGATAAAGCTATGTAGAAGAGTGGTTTTAGAAAAGTCAATGATCCAAATGTATAGTATAGAGCATATACCAATGGTACTGTAGTAGTTGATGATGTATCTCCTGGAAATGTAGGATTGACTTTCTTTAAAAAGCCTAAACTATTGGATTTTAATCTCCAAACTGTCCCAAGTTGGACTAGTTAGGGATTTACTCTTAAAAATGGAGGAAAATTTAAATCTTAATAGTTTTTAACAATATTCTATTTTTGATTTTTAGAAGGAGAATATATATTTGCTATGTAATCAAATAAACAAAACAACATGGATAAAACTATTAATTTTAATGAACTTCCAGACCTTAAGAATATATTAGGTTTATGTATTCCAGACGGAACTGTAGAGACATTCGAAAGTGATGATTTAAAATATCATTTAGAAAAAGATAACGGACATCTTAAAATAGAGATTGAAGCAAACATCCCTGAACAAGACGCAGAATTTGATGACTCTGCCACTAGAGAAATTGTTGAAGAATATAAAGAAGGAATTAAAGCTCTTGATGATGATTTATTTGTAGAAATAGTTGATAAACTTAAATCTAAATTGGATTTAACTAGATTTAATGAGCTTCTTGATTTAGAAAGTTTTGATAAAGACCAAGCACAAGAAGTAGAAAAAATGATTGATATTTCTACAGACATTATTTGTTTGCATCTTCAGCATAAAATTCAAGGTATGGTTGAACTTTATGAAAAGTTTTAATTTTAAGGTTAGCTACTCCTTTTAAAAAGTAGCTTAACTCTCCTCTGGTGTAATGGTAGCACAGGTGGCTCTAACCCACTTGGTCAGGGTTCAAATCCTTGGGGGAGGACTAATTAAAAGTATGTATTATGAGAAGTGAATTAATGAAATTGATTAAGATAGGTAGATTTCCAAATGAAAAGAATAGAGTTTGGACTATGTGTCAAGCTGCATTGCATATGGCTACCCTAGCTGCTGATGAAGCAGAGAAACTAAAACTAACAGATGAACAATTCTATATTAATTTTGAAGATGCACTTAATATTTTATCTGTTAGAGATCATTCTGGCAATCCAGAACAAGTTAAAGAATTTAAGGAAACAATTGAATCATTTGAAGCTGATCCAGAGTAATCTGGGTTAGCTTTTTTTTTATCCCCCCCCCTATTTGTCGGAATCCTAAAATTTTGAAGTGTTATAAATGTGAGAGTCCAAAAATTAAAAATTTTATATGTTATACATGGGAGAGTCCACCACTCCGTTCGACCCCCTGGGTCGTACTCGTGGAAAACCTAGCCAGTTGTTACTCGACAACTATAAATATTTAGAATATTTATATAAATATTCGATTCGGCTTCATCAGCCGTCCGAGGCGAAGAATAGTAACCTCGAAGCGTCCCGTTTTCGGTCGGACGTTAAGCTACCGAATGACTTTGCTTGTTTCCAAGGAAACAAGCTAAACTTGGCGGCTCACTAATGCAACCGCAGACCTAACACATTTTATATTATGCTTACAGGATTTGTTAAAGCTGATGACAACAAGATTGAGGCTGCTAACAAGAGTTTTACCATCTCAATGGGAGGTAGCCCCTTCCAACCAGGGGCTACTTTTGTTGTAACAGGATTTACCTACAAGCAGGCAGAAATCGACGGAAAAGTAGGTGCTGACGCACCGACTTCCCCCGTTTTTATTACCTCCATCGGAGATATGTTCCTTAGTATGGTTATCAAAGCGAAAGTTAGTGCAGAGGGTTCAATCCTCGAGCCTAACGGCACCTTCAACCACTATGTCAAGGACACTATCAGCAGAATGTCGGGTAAGTCCAACGGCGAAATTCTCAAGGCTATCGTTGATGGCTGCAAGGATAAGAAAGTTGCCGTTTCACGACAACCCTATGTTGCTATCTCCAAGGACGGACGCAGATTTGCATCGTCTTTGGTAATCCTTGATTTCAAGGACTAACACGGCACGACCCAAGCAAGTCGTTAAACTGCTTTACTTTTAATATTAACTTTTAAAAATCATACAACTATGACATTCAAAATCAAACAAAATGGCGAGTTTATTACCCTTAACTCCTTTGACGAACAATATTGCACTTTCACAGGCGAAGAACTGCGTTCTGACATATACGGACGTTGGTTTACTCTCTTAGAAAGCGTGTTTAACACGTGGGGCGACATAGCTGACTACACTGACGAGAAATATTCATATCTTCGTAAGAGGATGAATATTAAAAACTCTCGTGCTATTCCTGCAAAGGATGCAGCACATTGCCTTATGGTGTGGGCAACTCTATGCTCGACTGATATGGAAGATGCTATGAGCACATTGAACTTCGTCAAGTCCGTTGTTGACTTCTTCAATTCGTTGGAGGATACAACTTTCTACTTTAGTTTTTAACCCTTAAAGCCGTTCTCAATTCAAATTCTCTTACTAAATCCCTTACTCTGTCTTTTGATGGAGTAAGGGATTTTTTTTTCTATTGAAACAACTAATAAAAGGAAAGAAAAAAAAAGAGAGTAAAAAGGAAAAGGAGGGGGGGGGGAGGAAAGGAGGAAAAGGGGAGAAAGAAGAAAAAAAAAAGAAGAGGAAAATAACCTAGCCATATACAACCATAAATAACCTAGCCAAGTGTATAAGACAGCTATACTTACTTAGCGTATAACAACGTCACACACTCTTGGCTCGTGTGTATAAATAACTTGAGCACCACATCTTTCAGGCAGATGTAAAACAAGGACTGGTTATGGACTAAAACTTAACGTTCCGAGTGAAATCATATTTCTCACACTTAAAAAGAGAATATAATTTTTTATTAACTTTTAAAACCTCTCAATGTATAGGTAATTGATTATAAGATCATGGCAACATTAGCAGTAGAGATTAAGCGTGCAGAAGCAGCTGGTGACAAGAAGATCGCAGGTTTTACTGGAGCAGTTCGTTCACTTGAGAACCTCAATCTTGAGGTTGGAGACGAGTGGACTTTCCCAACTTCATACGATGTCTACGATCAGAAGATTGGGGATAATCATGCTCAGTACATCTTCATCGAAGTTAACGGTAATGCTAAGAAGTTCTATCCTTCCACGTTCACCAAGAGCCGTACTATCTACAACGAGGATGGTAGCTCAACGAATCAGCGTGTTCATACTGAGGGTACAGCTGCAGAATTGTTCCGTTCAGCCGGTTCAGTAAACGAGGCAATGGCACTTCTCGCCGGTAAGAAGGTGAAGGTTACAGATGTGAAAACTGTTCGTACTCTTCGTTATGGCACAACCAGTCTGATGAACGCAACTATTCCAACCATAGATTTGGCTGAGTAGTTTCTTGCAGGATAAGGAGTTGAGAGTGTAAAAACTCTTAACTTCTTTCTTATCAAAAAGAAAAGTGAGAGAAAATCTAAGTATAAAATGTGTTAAAGGTCAAAAGATAGGAGATTCACTGTTAAAGTTAGATAATGGTAATCTCCTATCAATTTATCCAGATACTTTTTATGATAGAGGATTGAAAGGTTTCTGGATGATTAAGAGAATTGGAGATTGGTTGAAAATATTGAAGTTCTTAAGAGCTTGAGCTATGAGCGCAGTTGCCCACACACTCACACTACCATTTTCCATAAAACTAAAGATAGAAAAAATTTTCCCATTATTGGGATTATATACAAGTCAACAAAAATTTAGTTACAAAAACCTTTTTAGTAGTATAGGTTAAACTAAAAAATTTATGACAATTTAAACTTTCACAAAAAAGTAAAAAACATCACTAGGACAGATGATTTTTTCTCTCTTCACAAAGAAGAGTTATTAACAGGATGTGTTCTAGCGGTTATTCACAAATACCGAATGAAAATTAGTAGAGGGGATAGTAAGTGATAAAGGACTCTACATTTTGGAAAGCGATAACCTCGGTGCTTAAAGAGAGGCTTCCTGTGGCAAAGGAGTAAGAGATAGCTACGACCACGTTAATGGGAACTATCATTATAATGGATATGGTACCTCATATAGAAACTATAATGACGATTTAGAATTTAATTGTAAGAGGGTAGCCTTACAACGTCATCCAGGAGACGTTAAAATTCACACCGATGAGACTGGACGAAACACAGAGAGAAACTATATAATCCGAGCGAAATGTATTGAGGATCATATAATGGCTCTGTGTCTGTGAAACAAAACAAAGTAAGAAAATGAAAATAGTAAAAACAACTCATTTCAGAAACAATGACGAATCAGAAACTTCTGATTACGTATGGTACGAAAGTAATAACCAAGAAGAGCTCATGAAAAAGCTAAAAAGAATTTGTGAACTCTTAATCAACTTTGAAGGATTGCAATGTATTGCAAAATGTCCAGAAGAGAATTGGGCAACATTTGCAGAAGGTCTTTCAAAAGACGCATATTGGGTTAGAGTATCAATCGTAAAATAAACCACTAAAAACCTCGCGATACTTAGGTTAATCGCCTTTTTATCATGAACGAAGAAATATATCAAATCTTATGCAGGAATATAGAAACATGTGCATCATCTATATTAGCTTCTTACAAAGCTTTAGACAATCCTACAACGGATAATATAAATAGCGCATTAATAACGTCTATTATTCCAACAAAAGAATATAGCTCGAAATTGTCAAAAACTGATTCTCTTAATATTCTTTTAAATGCAGAAAGATTATTAAAAGAAATTTTTAAGCAAGAACTGTAGAATTATCACGGCTATAAAGAGTGATTGGCAACTCGGAACTAGACGAGCAATTTTAAAAATCCTCTGATGAGTCTTTGAAAATTAAGACGAAACACTATTTAGTGTCAGGATTAACAATTAAAACAACAACATTATGAAAATCGGAGAAATTAAAGCAGAACACAACTTTAAAGTTGTATGTGGACATCACTCTATAATATTCGACTTTGAAACAAAGTCGGATTGTAGAAACGCGATGTTTTCTCTCTCGTGGTATTGTGAGAGAGAAAACAACTTTTATATCACTTCTATAAACGATAAAAGGTTGGAAGTTGTTTGTACTAACGAAAGCATACGCTATCAATTTAATAGTGTATGGGTTGATTAATATTTTCGTTTTAAAAAACTCAATATAAAAGATATTGCATAGTGTGGCAAGGAGTATCTAACCTTGTGGATTGCATTGGATGTAAAAGCCATGATACTATGTTCAGTATTTCCAAGATGTTGAGGACGGCAGTTTCTTACAAACCTATTAAATTAGGAAGCACGTACACCAGTGTTGAAAGACTATAAGTCAAAGTAAGTTTTAGCCGTAAAACACAACGTCACACTTAGCCTATTCAAGACGTTAAATAGCAAGGTGGTCCAGTGTCAGTGGCCTTAATTCGATGACACCATTCAGTTGCAAATGAATGAAACGTTATGACAAGATGTGCGCAGGATCTATACGGGATTCTAAACTTGTCAATTTTAGGTGTTATTCTGCAAACCTTTACGTGGTAACACTATAAGTACACATTGGAAACTAATTGCAGAACTTGTAGTCACGTACAAGTATAAATAATGACGCGGTAACTGTAAGGAAGCTTTTGAGCATTGTTTTAATTGTTTTAATTGTTTTGATTGTTACCTCCGCAACATCAACCGAGGTTATAAACTGATGATGTGACAACTTGAAAGAAAGCGACCGCTCGGAAAGACGAGCAATATCCGAGGCACGATATAAAACTACTTCGATTCTTTATGCATTCTTCGTGAAGGAGTTCTTCGGTTTTCTTTGAGTAAAAGAAAATGGAAGTAACTCTGACTGATATTATATTAAAATCAAAACATAATCAATATGCGAGAAAAAGTAATAGAGTTCCTTGCAGCTAATACGTCCTTTAGCTATGAGGAACTCAAAACGTGGTCTGACAAAGAGTTAGATGACTTTATGGGACGTGCATTTCAAATAGAATATTAAAAATAACGAATATTATGAATGAAGTTTTACAGACTCTTACAGAAGAGCAGAGAAAGGCAGTAGATTGGATGATTAAAAATAATCTCCAAGATTTTTGTGACAGTGTTAAGAGTGGGATTATTAATCCTAACACTACTATTGCAAAGACTTTCCGGGACAACGGAATAAAAGTTACTGCCTAAAAAAAAGTATTCTCACTTAAATAAAACTATTGTACTGAGGTTAGAACTCAGAGTGAGAACAAACAAAAACAAAGTAAAAATGGAAATAAAAGTAAAAGCATGTGACGAATTTGTATTAGGTCATTATAGAAAATTATCTGATGCAAAATCCGCAAAAGAATTTTCTGAAGAACAGATTATGAACGCTCTTAACAAGAGTAAATCCTTTAATGTTAGAAATTGGTTTGGAAGTATAGATTTAGTAACTTTCACCATTACTAATATAGAAAGAGATAGATATGGATATTACATTTACACAGTAAAGAGTAGTCAATCAGTTAACAAGGATTATTTTCCTTCAATTCTTGAAATATGTGCAGACTACGAAAATGTAGTATCACCAATAGCATATTCTGTGCAATGAAAAGAAATCCCTATTAAATAAAAGCATTGTAGTGAGGTTGTAACTCACATAGGGTTCAAAACAAAACAAAGTAGATATGAAAAAGGAAAATATGTTAAAAATGCTTGAAATCATTTATGATGAAGCAAACAATTGTATTACTGCATCAAGGGCAAATAACTATTGGTGCACAGTCAATGAAATGACTGAGGAAAGTTACAATAGTGTTGAAAGCTTCTATTTGGAGTTTGTACATGAATTTTTTAAATCAATTAATAAAACAAAGTAATTATGTTATTTATCACATCAGACATTAAAGTTCTCGCTACTCTTATAAATGTAGATGGTGAGAAAACTGTTATCTCTTATCAGTTTAGGACTGCAAAAAGAGGACTCTTTAAAGAGGAAATGGAGAGACAAATTCTTGAATCTATGAACAAGAATAGAATAGTAAAGAAAATAATCAAAGTGAGAGTACACTAAGTATTCTCACTTATAAAAGGTGAAAAGTATGAAAAAGATCGAAAGAATCCTTATGGTAATCATTTTAGTGTGCTTGTGTGCCTTAGCAGGGGCTAGTGTCTTTATATGGCACGAAGCTTTCACAGCAATAGCATTTACAGCTTGCATAATTATCTGGCTGCTAGTTTTAAATTTAGATTTAGAGGACCATGAGAAAGAATAACATTTGGAACAGATTGTTCCATAAAGCTGAGGTTCAGAATAACCTCAAGCAAATGTCTATCTACACTAAGCAGTGTTTAGAAGGACAGAGATTCCTCGACAAAATCGAGGGACCTAACACACTCATCACTCTTATGAACATTCATAAGGATGCATGGGAAGCTGGATTCCAGAATGAGAATATTGGACCTTGTCCTTATGGAGTATTTAGAACACTAGATATTTCAAGTATGACTCCTGACCAGATTTATCTGGGAGGAATATGGGGACTTGTAACCAAGCCAGTTTCATTCTGGGAGGAGCATAGGGAGGATAAGTATGGATGTAACGGATTTGGAATAGATGAAAATCTCAGTCTTTATGAGATGATTGTCGACCAATATAAAAGACTTCTAAGTTCTAACATCCGTGCTATGTTCAACAAAGCAAGAAATAATTATCCTTATTATAAGAGTTTAGGCTATTAGAATTTCTTGTGTCCATTTATAAGAGACTATTCATCTAACGGTTAGGATACTATGCCTTGGCTAAGTCACCTGGGTTCGACTCCCAGATAGTCTCCAGTTATTAATAATAAAAACGAAAAGAAATGAAAAAGATTTTTGAATGTTCAAATGGTATTGAGTTCTTCTCAAACGGAGAATCAATAGTCGGCACTCTTTCTAAGGAAGAGGCAATAGAATTTGTAACCGAGGTTGCAAAGTCTGCAGTAAAAATAGAAGACCATCAGGGATTTAAAGCTTCGCTCAAACTTCTTGCAGCAATTAGAACATCTTACATTCAAATCTCAGCAGTTGAAATAGAAGTAATTGTAATCATATAATAAAATGATAAACATTCCAGAAATTTGGTATAGTTAACTAAAGAAAAAAAAAATGGAAAAAGAAAACAAAATGTACAGTTCTGAGGTTGTAGATAAGGCAACTTCAGCCGTGGCAAAGGGTCTTGTCTGCGATACCCGTAGCTTTAAAGAGAGTGTTAAAGAGCTCCCTGAGGAAGTGCAGAGAATGGTTATTGCATCAGTTTTAGCAGGGTACGCTACTATTAGCATACAAATGGGACAGATGCTCTCAAAATCTTCTGAAATTGAAAGGGAGATGAAAGAAACGAGGAATCATCTTACCAAAGAGGATGCTAACAAACTTCTCAGAGAAGTCTTTGAGAAGATGTGTAAAAAGTAGGCTCCTAAAGAATTGAGTTACACCTCTCAATTAAATAAAAAGGTGAACTTGAGAGCTACCTATGACTCTCACAAGTATTTCTAGTTTTGTATAGTTTTGAGTGAATAATAGTAGCTCCGCTTGAAAAATTATACTGACTGACAGTCAAAGACTGTAACTTTTCCTAGACTTAATAAATCCTCGCTAGGGAGGTAAAATTCTATGTTAAAGAATTTTAAAGCTATTATCACTACAAACAAAGATGCACAGGTTGGTCAGAATCAGCAGAAGGCTGTTGTAAATCTCCCATTTGAATTGGAGATTACAATTGACAAGAACAACCAGATTCACGACATCCAGCCTAGAACTTTCTTTGGCGTGGATTTATTCTCTAAGTATCACGGTCGCACTATAGATTGGTGCTCAGACTTAGTAGAAGAAATGCGAAACCTCTATAATGCGGAGATCAATGGCTAAGAAGTTTGACGCTGAGGCGCATATCGTAGGATTAAATACGTTGCGCCATCAGCTGGCTAAAACTCCTTTTACAAGTGATACAATCCGAGAAGGGTTTAAGAGTTGTGGAATACCATCAAATCCAGTATTCTGGACTGCATTTTCCAACTCTGGGCTTGTAAAACAAGTTGGAGATGACTTGTATTGCTTTAATAATCCTAATAAGCCTATTCATTTTCATAAGCTTAATGAGATTTATAAGGAATACCAGAAGAAAGTGAATGCATATCACAATAAATGGCGTGATAAGAAAAGACACAAAGACATACTTAAAAGACCTGATATACAAGCAGCAATCAAACTCTTAAGAGAGAATGGCATGGATGTTGTAGTCAGTGTCCAAAAGATATGTCTTTGACATATAATCTTTTATAGACTAAGATAGTATTTATGATGAAAACTTGACTTAGATCAATTTACAAATTTTAACAGAATTTGATTTTGCAATTTTCTTCATAGATACTATCTTTGCTATACAATTTTACAAGAGAGAACAAGAAGTTAATAAAAACCTATGTCGTGGTGGTGTTAGTGGTTAGCATGTTAGCCTTCCAAGCTAAATGGGTGGGTTCGAGTCCCATTCACGACTCTACTTTTCACCAACAAGATAGCGCACAGCAAAATTACTTATTTTACATAATTTTTATTATAATTGAGTATTCGGAGGTTGTCCGAAGTAAATAAACAACCAAAACGCTATCTGATGGTTTATAATTTTATCTTATAGATAAGAACACTAACAGCAATTTTTATTATATAATTTTTAGAAATACAAAAGTGTTCTGTTATCTGACATTTCATTTAAATATTATTTTTAATAAAATAAGAGTACTTACAGCAAACTTTACGATTTAAACTTATTTTGCTAAAAATACCTTTCGTTTGTACTCTGCTTTTATCGCTATCGTCTAGTGGTTAGGACTCGACATTTTCAATGTCGCAACACCAGTTCGAATCTGGTTGGCGATACACTACTTCTTATCAGAAGTTAGTTTCGAGACCTGATGCTTACCCAGGTCTTGCGTTCCTCAGTGCTATCTGTACACTATAATAACAGAAGGATGTGACTACGCCAGAAGATAGTCAGTTAGAAGGTAATCTAGAAACCTTCCACCACTATCTGTATTCAATTACAAGAGCTTGAGGAACTCGATAGTGGATTTGCACTCTTAGTTCAGTTGGTTAGAACGTCTGACTGTTAATCAGAAAGTCGCAGGTTCGAGTCCTGCAGGGTGCGCTATGGAATATAAAGAATATAACAAGGATGGGTATATAAAATGGGAAAAGATCTATTCCTCTTTTAATGAAGTAAAAGATAGAGAAGATTTACCAGAATGGTTTAAGGATTTTACAGCTCATATTGGTGATAAATATAAGGATTTCAGAGGAAAAGAGGTAACTCTTATTGGAATGTCCGAGACTAATGAAGACTATTACTTTGTTACAAGAGATTCTGATGGTAAAGAAAGTTATGAATCATGTGTCGGAAATTTAGACCCATTAGAATAAAATATTAGGATAAATTCTAGCACTGGGGCTGTAGCTCAATTGGCTAGAGCACCTGCTTTGCAAGCAGGAGGTTGTGGGATCGTTCCCCATCAGCTCCACTCCTCAAATTTACACACATAAATGTTATTCCTGTAAACTCTACACTCATACGTAGAGTCTACTCTGGTCTATTCATTTATCGTGGATACTTTGTTTTGTAGGCACAATATGCAAGCTAGGAAGTCTATGTGAATAGATTTTCTAGCGAATTGGGACAATAGCTTAGAAGGTCAGAGCGCGGAAATTTAACTAAAATTACTAATATGATATGTAAATACAAATAGGTTTCTATAGAAGAACTTACCAAATTAGTGAATGAAAGTATAACATTTTCGGAACTAATGAGGAAATTAGGTTATACTGCAAATAGAGGAAATTCTTTCAAAGGATTAAAAGATTACTTAATTGAGAACAATATAGATTTCTCACATTTCTTAGGTAGAGCACATGGTACATCTGATAATACTAAATATTCTTTGGAAGATATAATGGTTGAAAATTCCACATATTCCAACATGACTAAGTTCAAAAAACGCTTAATTAAAGCGAACTTAATAGAGTATAAGTGTTCTAACTGTGGAATAACTGAATGGAATGGAAAACTATTAACCTTACAGTTACATCATATTAATGGGAATAACAGGGATAATAGACTAGAGAATTTAACTTTCTTGTGTCCAAACTGTCATTCGCAAACAGATAATTTTAGTGGTAAGAATGCGGGGAAGTAACTCAGTGGTAGAGTGTCTGACTGAAGATCAGATGGTCGGCAGTTCAAATCTGTCCTTCCCCACAATCCCGAGATTGTGGTTCGATTCCACGTTGTCCCACTACCGATAATATATTAGTTTAATCAAGAGTGGTTAACAAAATACATATACTTTTTATGGTTAATAACTTTGTTTTAGTAGAATTGCCTGTGAAGGTAGTTCTACTTTATTGGACTATGGTGTAACGGTAACACAACAGTTTTTGGCGCTGTTTTTCCAGGTTCGAATCCTGGTAGTCCAACTTATAGTTTAATTAAAACTTTTGCGCTACATGGTTCGTGAGAATAGTATAGCATCCTTTGGTGGTATAGTTTAAAATAGGTGGAGTTATTATAATGGTAATCGCAATAAATATCTATGGGAAGTAATGTAAATATAATATAAAAGCAAGCATATAATATTGTATTATTTTTGTATTATTAGTACATTGAGAATAAAAAGATTATCGTTTACTCGTAAAATACTTGCATGGCGCAAGAGATTTAAGGTTCGAATCCTTTTGCCACCGCCAACATTAAATATATATTTAGAATAGCATAGATAACTTAAATGTTTAATTAAATTTTATGAAAATGAAAAAGTTAATTTTTGCATCTGTATTGATGTTTGGAGCAATGTTTGCTTCATGTGGAAATTCTACTAACTCAGCTAACGCTGATAATGACAGTACTGATACTGCTCAGGTAGATACTATTAATGCAGATACTGCTTCGGTTGACACTGTGTGTATGGATTAATTCCAACTTGCAAGGTCTCTAAACACTTAGGTGGAATATACTAAGGCATGCACATCGAGAGATGTGCTTATGGGCCCATAGCTCAGTTGGTCAGAGCAGGTCACTCATAATGACAAGGTCGGGAGATCATACCTCTCTGGGCCCACCAAATATTAAAACATGGAGGCTGTACCTAAGGAGTACTTTAGTTCATGGAACGTTGAAAGGAGAAGTAGCGCTACCTCATAATATAGCACGTAGAAGACTAGAAGAAACTGATAAAATGTATCCCCGGTGATGGTACTTAAGGATCTGCCTCCGCCGAAAATTCTTTAAACAATATATCGTGAGGGAGTGAAACGGATATTTGTAAATCATGTCAGGCTCATAATCTGTACGATAGTAGGTTCGACTCCTACACTCACAACAATAACGAAAAAAAAAATCCTTAATTGGTGGAGCGAGTCGCTCTTTTCCGTATAGGGTATGTAATTTCAAGCATGATACAAGATAGCTCCATTGTTATGTGATGCTATGCAGCATATCAGGAGTTTCTACAGTCTATAGAACGTAAGTATCTTGTATTCAAGCTCTCATGTTGGAATTGGTAGACAAGTCAGACTTAAAATCTGATGAACAGTAATGTTCGTGTGAGTTCGAGTCTCACTGGGAGTACCATAATATAAATCACATAATCTTTATAAGTGTCAGTAAGAATGTAGTTCCAGTCGGTACTGGATAATTTCCTTAGCCCTTCTATGAGTCCTAGGCTAGAAGAGTTATGTCTTTCCTATAGAAACTGGTGCACTTTAAAATGGAAAGATTACTGTAAAAACATTGAAGCGAAGTTTCCTCTCTTAGAGTTTTGTACCTTCACATTCTCAGGTTTCTAGTAATCCATAAACTAGTGACTTTTGTTGATTTTCAACAAGAAAATGCTGAGGACTGAACATCATCCCAAATTGATGCCAGGCTCGTAAAGAGTAACACGTAGGAGACCTTCTAGTGGTTTGAGAATAAAACTAGAAACTCCTACGTCATTTGTTCCCTTAGCTCAGTTGGTTCCGTAAGGCTAGAGAGCACGAATCTTTTAAATTCGGGGTCATGGGTTCGAATCCCATAGGGAACACCGGGTGATAAATAAACGTATATCAAATAGTAGTACTACTGTTCGTGAGAATCGTGTGTGGATAGCTTTCTGGCTACACGTGTTCCTAAGTCTCTACACGATAAAGAAGAGATTAAACAGCGGAATAGCTCAGTTGGTTAGAGCACCACACTGATAATGTGGAGGTCGTAGGTTCAAACCCTACTTCCGCTACTTGACAAGGATAACCTATGGCAGCGGGCTGCGCAGACCTACCGTAAAGACAATGAACCGACGGACGCATAGGTGAAAGTAGTCGTGTGTTCTTATGCATGAGAACACAGAGTTTATAGCTTAATAGGATAAAGCAGCGGCTAGTTAAGCCGCAAGATATAAGTTCGAGTCTTATTAAACTCACAAAGGTATAGAAACTGCAAACAAGGTTAATTTAGACAATGCCCTCCAATCATAAAGATAGCGAACTGTTTGTAAGGAACATAGTCGTTGCGTGAGTCTATCTAATCGCCTGATACCTTTTTAACATCGCGGGATAGAGCAGATGGTAGCTTGCCAGCCTCATAAGCTGGAGGTCGGAGGTTCGAATCCTCCTCCCGTAAGATTCACATAGTAAGAACCTCCACGTGGTGTGAATTGGGTTGCGCTAATCTTACTAATACGTTTAACTTTTTAAAATTAAATTATTTACTAAAATTAATTACGGTTATGAAGATGCTTAAGAAAGCAATTAAATGGTACTTAAATTTGGCAGCCAAAACTTATGCTTGGGCTCCAAGTTGCACAATTCCGTACATTAAGTACGAAGATTAATAGATCAATTCTAGGATATTCTCAATTGGAGAATACTCCTGCTGTTGTGGTGTGATGGTCACAAATAGAGTTCGATTCTCTATACACTAACTAATAAAATCTGAAGCTTGACACCGGGACTATATCAGTACTCTTAAGGTATTACTGGGATATAGTGAAGTAGGGATAAAACCGCCTGAAGCCAGGTTTTTTCTTTCCTGTCAAGCCTCTTAACAATGCTCAAATCGTACAGGACCATTTTAAAAATAATAATTATGACATACGAAGAATTTAGAGAAGATGTCCTTAATGGTATTAAGGCTTTTCAAAACAATTGGAGAGAAGGTCAAAAGGTATTTAACTACATTGATTCTAAATATCGTGTAGCTAGAAAAGTACAATTTGATTATGGTGTAGATTGTTTCTATAGAGATGATTTAATTGATAAGTTTATAGAAACTGCCTACAAGCTCCTTTAAAAAGGACGGCTCTATGGGGGAATGGTAGACCCGACAGACTTGAAAATTTGAGTGCCTTATAAGAAATTATAAGAGTAGAATCTCCCTAATTCGACAGAAACCTTATTTATGGTGACATAAATTTTGGTGATGACGAGCTAAATTGAAATACTGTAAAATGATTAGTGTTTTCCGAGACTAGGCAAAAAATACTAATAAGTTTAAATACAAAGTTTTATAGTTCATAAATGTGTAGAGACTATAGAGGAGATACCTAAGTTAGAAATTATAGTGGAATCTAAGTTGCGTAGCAAGAGAATCTTAAACTCTGTTAGCTTGCAATATGAGAAGGAGAAAATGAAGCTATATCTTGCAAGATTTTTAATATGGTAATAAAATAGTCCAGACCACAAAGACTAACTTATATATTCTAATACTTTACCCGTCGAGTGAATATATAAATGAAAACTTCTTAATACCTGTGAGGGTGGCTTCACAATTTATAATTGGTGCACGAAAATAAGTCGGGGTGCTTTGGAAGTGGAAGTCAATGTTAGTTTGCTTGTGTAAAAGCAAGTGTGGCAGGAAAATCTGTTGTCCAGTAATGGGCGTGCGAGTTCGACTCTCGCTAGAGCTACAAATATTAACATAAAAAGAAAAAGAAATGGATTATAGAGATAAATCAATTCACAAGTTGTTGATTTCAATGACTGATTCTTATCAGAAAGCCCATAATAATAATTCTAGATATTATCAAAAAGGATCTACTACGATTAGGTTTTCTGATCATTATAGTGAACATGAGTTTGTTGATTTTGAAATAGTCAAGCTTTCCAATGGTTGCTATTATTTTACTGACAGGGATCTTGCAATAACTTCTTGCTTTTATAAGGAAGATATTCTAGGATTTTTAAAAAGTTACTTTAGTGTAAGGGATTTATTCGCAAGTCAGATAAAAGGCTTACTAAAGTCTCTCAAAAAGACTAACAAGGAGCTTCAAAAAGTCCATAAAGATCTGAATAGTGCTAAGCTGCGATCAGACTTGGAAGTAGCTGACTCTATATATGAGGAGAACAAAAGTCTAAAGAAACAATGCAAGGATATAAAGGTAGAACTAAATAACCTTAAGGGAAAGCTACAGAGTAGCAATAAGGCTTTACTGAAAGCATCAAATGTAATAAAAGACGCTATCAATACTATTAAAATATAACATTATGGATTTACAAGAATTGAGGTATTTGCTCGATTATGCTAAAAAGCATAATATGATGCACGAACCAGTTGCTAGTGTTTATCAAGCTTGGTCTAAGGAATTAGAAGAAGCTTATTCTGTGTAAAGGTTTCGGAGTATGGTGGAATGGTAGACACGTATGCCTTAGGAGCATATGCAGTAATGCGTGTGGGTTCGAGTCCCACTACTCCGACTTTAAAAGTGACTAATATGAAGAAAATTTTATGTGCTTTGCTACTTGTACTTATAAGTACTAGTGCAATCTCTCAAAAAGTAGTGAGAGCAAAGGGATGTTACGATTCTAACAATACTCCATATATAAAGACAGAAATACTTAATAACACATGGAAAGACATTGTGTGTCTAGTGTTTACAGTAGAATATGGATATACCTCTAAGTATGATGTTAATCGTTACAAGGAGGCTGTAGTTAAAACCTATATAGAATCAGGTACATCCAAAATAATTACTTATTATCCTCCGAAGAATTATATTCGACCTATTAGGCAAACTCTTAGTAAGGTAATATTCTCGGATGGAAGTTATAAAAATTTTTAATTACATAAAAGTATGGAATTTCAAAAGAAGGTAAATTCACTTCTTGACATTAAACCTGTCGAGAATCAGTTTGTAAAGCAAGCACTCAAAGTGTCTTCTGAAACTGAGTCAGGCAATGGAGCAAAGAAGTATTCCACAACTGGAAACGATTTTGTTGATAACTTTGCTGCTGCTTCATATTTCAAAGAGCCACGTTCTTATGAGGAAGTAGCAAAGGACATGCAAACTCTATGGGGTTCAAATCCCATTCTATGTGTAAAACTTGCGCTCTATTTCAGACTCATTACACGTAAGTCTAAAATTGTTACTAAAGACAAAAGTGAAGAACTAGACGTTCAGCGTGGACAGGGCTTGAAGAATGAAGGTATTATGAGAATGTTGTGGCTGGCTATTAACCAACCTGCAACCTTTAAAGTAAATCTTCCTCTTTTCATTGCAGCAGGCTCATGGAAGGATGTTATTCAAATGCTCTCTTTAGACCTACAATATCATGGGTGGGAAGGGAGAAAGTTAGATTGGAATTTCCTATATCTGACTTTGTCAGCAGGACTTAACAATCCTGATACAACTCACCTAGTTCGTAAGTATCTGCCAACTATTAGAACAAATAAGAAGTGTACAACGCTTGAATCTCAAGCAGACACTCTTATAGGTAGATGGCTGGCTAGAAAATTGTCTCCTAAATTAGAGAAAGAATCGGCTTATAAGGTCTATCGAAAGATTAAGTCTGAAGGTGTTGCTCATGAATGGCAGCAACTTATTTCTCAGCAGTTATACGATTCACTTAACTTTGACCACATTGCGGGTAGAGCTTTAGCTCTCTTGGTGGGTTCTAACTTCTTGGAGAACCACAATCTTACTAAGAAGTACACTGATTGGATTTCCTCTAAGCCTGTAGCCAAGTTCACAGGATATGTGTTTGAGCTATTTGCTCCTTTCGATGAAAACTGTCGACACATGGCGGATTACAAGGAGAAGACAATTAATGCACAATTTGCACAACTTGTAAAAACAGGTAAAGAGAATGTAAACGCTAAGTCCTCACTACTTGTAGTACGAGATACTTCAGGCTCAATGACTTCAACAGCTAGAGGCTGTAATGTATCTTCATTCTGCATTGCTAAATCTATGGCATTGTATTTCTCTGAGTTCTTAGAAGGATACTTTGCGGATACATTTGCAGAGTTTTCTGACGGATGTACGTTACATAAATGGAAGGGAGAAACTCCTATTGATAAGTACATCAATGATAATTGCGGTGCTTACGCAAATACTAATTTCCAATCTGTAATTGATCTCTTTATAAGATTAAAATCAGAAGGAGTTGAGGAAAAGGATTTCCCAAGTGGAATCCTTTGCGTAAGTGATGGAGAATTTGATAGACGTGGTACTAACAAATCTACAAATTTCCAACTTGCAATTAGGAGACTTCGTGAGGCTGGATTTAGTGAGGAATACGTTAATTCCTTTAAGATTATCCTTTGGGATATTCCTAATGGATGGTACGGTTATGATAACAAGGTAAAGTTTGAAGACTTTGCAGATGCTCCTAATTTCTTCTATATGTCTGGCTATGACCCAAGTGCTGTGGCATTTATCTTAGGAGGTAATAAACCTGAACTTAAGGCTCCTAAGAATGCAGAAGAGTTGTTCTTGACAGCAATGGATCAGGAGCTACTTAACAGAGTAAGAATCATAAAGCTTAGTGTAACTAAGCATAAACGTAAAAAGTATATAATTTATACTGGTTCGTGAGAATAAGTATGAGAAAGTAGGAGGACTTAATTAGAAGTCCTCCGAAAATGCCCTCTTAGCTCAATTGGCTAGAGCAACACCCTTGTAATGTGTAGGTTGTCGGATCGTACCCGATGGAGGGCTCTAACATTTTAAAAAGTGTTGATATGGAAAAGCAAGTAATTTATAAAGGCCCTGGCATTCTTGGACTGCTAGGTGTTGCCTTCGTAGTATTAAAGCTAGTTGGCGTAATTAATTGGTCTTGGTGGTGGGTTACTCTTCCATTCTATGGACCAATACTCTTATTAATCGTTATCTTAATTATTATCTTAATCATCGCAGGTTTAGTTGTATGCCAAAACACAAAGTAGGTGAAATAAACGGCAATGAAGTTATTTACATTTCTGAGAAGAATGTAATTTTTTGTAAGAATACCGCTGTCAAGTTCCCTATAATAGAGCGTATAATTAGAAATAAGGAAGACAAAGGGGAAATTCCAGAAAAGAATCTTACTATTACTAAGGACAATGGAATTGTCCATCTTGGATGTTTAACAACTACTATGGAGAATTGCCTAAATATTAGGCGCAGAATTAATAAATTAAAAGTTTAATAAAAACCAGATGAATCAAATTGTAAGAAGAAGTAAGAGATCTGCTCTTGAGCAGAAGGTAAATAACTATGAAGAGGCTATGAAGAGTAAGTTCATAGAGGTAATGCAATTACCAGATATAACTTACGCTGATTGCCTTGACTATATCGAGAGTGAGATTGCCCAGTCTAAGAAGATAGCAAAAATCAACTATCGCATTCAGTGCTTTCGCAACGATGGTATTTATCAGCTCAATCAGGCTATCTCCCAGGTATTTGGATCTGTTGTTTCTAAGGAAAGTGGCAGTCCATCAGGTGAAAAGAGTGTTAAAACTGTAGACATTACTCTTGCTGACGGAACTAGAGTTAAGGCTCCTTACGGAGATATTCAGCTCGATGGTCTTGGAGAGGATTCCTTAATTAACATTAATTATCTTTCTGAGACACATGAACTGGTAATTACTGGAAAACTTCAGCTCCGTTTTTCATCTTTAATGGATGACATTATCGAGCAGACTAAAACGAATTTGAAGACTAATTCGATTTATAAGGGTCAGGCTCTGGAGATTTCTAACATTAATAATCCAGAAATTCTTGACCTACGTAACATTGACGACCAGCTAATGGTTATTAGTAAGGAAACTGAGTATGCCCTTCGTCCAATCAACGCTCGTATTCTCAATCCAGAAAAATGCATTGAGAAAGGTATTCCATTGAAGTTTGGAGCGTTGTTAGAGGGAGGCTACGGAACTGGTAAAACTCTTCTTGCCTTCAAACTTGCTCGTCAGGCTGTCAAGAACAATTGGATGTTCATTTATCTGAAGGATCCAAAACTCTTGGCAGAATCTCTTCGCATGTCTAAGATCATCGATCAATCTGGACATGGCGTCGTAATCTTTGTTGAGGATATTGATCAGGTAACACGAGGCAATCGTGATTCTGCTATGCAGGATATCCTTAACACATTGGATGGTGGTGATACTAAGGATATGAACGTCATTACCCTTTTCACTACTAATCATATAGAGCTCATTGAGCCTACTTTCCTCAGAGGAAAACGAGTAGGAACTATTATCTCTATGGGTACTCTGGATGCTGCTACAGCAGAAGAGTTTATTCGTAAATCTTTCGAGATTGGTTGTTATCAGATTGAGGATGACCTTACAGATGTTTGTAAGTTCATCGAAGAGAACAACATTGCTCCTGCATTTATGGCAGAAATTATCGAGAAGGTTAAATCTATGATGGTGCTTACTGATGAGTGTATCGTAAAGGCAGAGTATATTCTTAACTCTGTTAAAAGTTATCTTCATCAGGTTAAGCTTTCTCAGAAGAAGGATATGTCCCAAACTCCTGAGAAGAGACTTGTTGAGGCTCTCAAGGAATGCCTCGATGTAGATGAGAAGCGTACTAAACAGTTCATTGCAATGACTGAGGATTACTTCGGAGATAGCTTAAATAACTACAACGTACAGTAAACTAGCTATCATAAGAGTAAATCAGAGGCTTAAACCCTTTAACTTAGATACCGTTTACGTTTTTGACATATTTAACAAGGAATCTAACAGCAAATATATTCTTTTAAAGGCCGCAGGTCATTGGTTCGAATCCAATCCTTTATAAGGTAGCTCAGCTGGTTTAGAGCAGCAGTTACAAAGAAGAGATTCCTGTTTTAGATTAGCATTTATTAATTAAAAAGGTTTTCTATGAAGATTAATGAAAATGATATTACAAACAGACTTTGTTACTTATTAATTGGATTGATTATTGGTGTTGTAGTTACTCTAATTTCAGCACCAAAGAATACTCCTAAACCATCTGAAAATACTATCCGTATTGAGATGGTAAATGATTCAGCAAAGGTTACATCTAAGGACAAAAATGTTAAAGTTGCTCAGATGAAACCAGTTGCTAAATCAAAAGTTCTTAATGAGACTAATTTGAAAGAAGAGCTCATTAAGAACAATATACCTCACGCAAACATTGTTCTAGCTCAAGCTAAGCTTGAAACAGGTAATTTTAAGTCTAACTTAGTTCGTACTCATCAGAATATTTTTGGACTTAAGAAGGGGAACCGTTATAGACGATATTCCCATTGGACAGAATGTGTAGAGGATTATAAGAAATGTATATCTAATAGATATAGTGGAGGTAGTTATTATGCCTTTCTAAATCGAATTGGATATGCTAGTCATCCAAACTATACTGGACTATTAAAGGAAATGGTATAATGGAAAGTCCTAAGCATGACCAGAAACTACTTACTATAGGGATGTTTGGTTTTGATTGTATAAGAGATAAGAAGCACAGCAAGGCAACAAAGTAATAAACGACATATTTATAAATATGAATTATGCTTCTTTGGTTATTGCAGCCTAAGAAGTAGAGCAACACTTGCTTAAGAACAGAAAGGTGTAAAACAAATGACTTGATAGAATCTTATGACGACAAGGATAGTCTTTAAAACCTAAGCTGTAAGAACGCTTTGATGCAAATATACAAGACAAGGGGTTCGACTCCCTCATCCCTACTTTAAAATTCTATATTTAGAAGATTGTTATAGGAATGCACACAGCAAACTTTAGACAATAATATAAGGTTTTTAATATTGAATATTTCTAGTAGCATTCCGTTTTTGTTTTGAATCCATTTTTGCTATATTGTTTGAATAAGAATACTAACAGCAATTTTATCGAAAATTATTATGGTTAATTTCTAAAATGTATTCTGTTTTAAGGGCAGTTGTCCGAACGGTAAGGTCGCGGTCCGCAAAATCGTGTAAGAGGGTTCGACTCCCTCACTGCCCTCTAAAGCTGGCACTAGAAATAGTGTCAGCTATTTTTGTATATAACGCCGAAAGGCACATTTAATAACTTTTTAAATTTTTACACAAAATGATCAAATCAATTTTGTACACTTCAAACCCTAATTTCGTTCCAACAACTTTGGAGCAGGTGTCTAACTTCGCAGAAGAGAATGGTAAGTTCTTGACTTGCTTTGCAAAGGAAGGTTCTGAACTCTATTCAGTAGAGGAAGGTGCACACATTCTCAGCAGTAAGGGAAATCACATCTATATCCTTGAGACAGGTGGTGACTACAGCTACGCTAAGAAGAGCAACATCGTTGGTGTTGTACAGGTAGACTACCCATTTGGCGGAAAGAAGCCTCTTGTAAATACTCCTACAGAGGGTATTACTAAGAACACTATTGCAGGTTTCTCTGATCGCTTGAAGGAGACATTCATGCCTACAGAGGCTAAGGATGTCCGCGTTTCTATGGATGGTAACATCTGTGTTGCAACCAATCAGGGTTATGTAGCAATTGATGCTCAGAATCACCTGACTGCTTATCCAGAGGAACTTACCCTTCCGCTGCCTGTATTCATCATGAGCAAGCCTAAGGAGAATCTCGTAGTAGGTGATATCATTGCTCTTGACCGTAGCTATGCCAAGGTTACCTCTATCAAGGGTGAGAAGATCAACGCTATCAGCTATACAGGTTCTGGTAAGCTGATTCGTACCATCAAGGACTTCATGTTCAACCAGACTATGGTCCGTGTAGTGGTATCTCTTACTGGCAACATGGGAGGTCAGATGAATCCTATGATGCTTATGGCACTTGCTAAGGATGGCAAGAAGGATGACTCATTGGCTTCATTGCTCCCTCTCATGATGATGAATCAGCAGGGAGGTGCCGTAGCTGGTAATCCTATGATGTTTGCCTTGCTTGCTGGTAAGGATGGTTTGTCTACTAAGGATATGCTTATGATGAGCATGATGGGAGGCAACAGTCCTTTCGGTAACATGTTTGGTGCTGCCCCTGCTCAGGCTCCAGCTCAGGCTGCTCCTGAGAAGGAAACAGAGGAAGACATCGAGGACTAATCCACCCTCATAACCCTAAGAGGCTCTGAATAATAGTAGGAGCCTCTATTTTTTTTTTTTTATTTAATGAAAGATTTTCAATTTTTAGATTACCACACAGAATATTCATGTAAAGGTGCCTTTGAGAGGCACATGAGCTCAGCAGCATGCTTCTCAGATGTATTTAGAAATACTGGTGAAAGAAATATAAGTGAGGAATATGAAGTTATCCTTTATAAGGGAACTGATTTTTCCAGAAAAGAACATAAGTCAAATTCGTGTCTCTTTACAAAGACACAAATAAGAAATCATCTTAAACAAGCTCAAGGTATTTATCCATTTGACTTTCGCATTACAGAAGTAGTTGACTGGGGAGATGGTTACAACGTATTTAAGGTTCACCTAAAACTTGATAACGTTCCTGGCACATTTCATAGATATATTTTAACTTGGTTAAGATATATGTATGAGTACCCTTATAATGTTATCTTATATGATGCTTATAAGTTAAAAAAGGAGCCCTGCTTTAGGTTCACCTCTATGTCTAACTTATTTAATCTTGTACTTGGCTGCTTTAACGAAGATCCTAGAGACATCCATCAAATAGCTAGGAACCAGGTTAGCAAGACCATGTTAAAGAGGGACATTAGAAAGAAACTTCAGAAGATCAAAATGTTAAACAACATTTATGGTAAGTTGAAGAATAAAGTTAATAATAACCAAATTCCAGATGAAGATGGAGATCTTACTACTTCTGATTTTGAATTTTGGGAAAGTGATGACATCTTCGAAAGACGAAGAAAACCAATTTACATGAATGTTTATAAAGAAATAATAAAGAAGAAATGAAGATTTATGTTGTAGGTGGAGCTGATAACTACGTCAACTTCATTGAAAATGTGCAACTCGTTGATAAACTTGAAGATGCACAATTAGTAGTATTCACCGGCGGAGAAGATGTCACACCTTCTCTTTATGGATGTAAGAAGCATAGAACTACCTATTCTAACCTTAGAAGAGACCAAGTAGAACAAGCTATCTTTGATAAGATAGATCCAAAGAAACAGGTTTGTCTAGGAATCTGCCGTGGGTTAAGAAACTGATGGCTCACGTTAAACACGGTGAATTGCTGGGACGCCTGAGATGGTAATCAGCAGCCAAGTCTTAGTCTAAAGACTGAGGAAGGTTCAACGACTAGGAATCGAGACTAAGTTTCCTCCAATGAGGAAATATGTCGGTAATATTCCCAAGAGTGCCGTGCTCATTTACATAATTTATAAGATAAGTATAATTAGTTATAAACTTTTGGAGCTGCTCAAAGCTAGCTTCATTTTTCATTGCATTTGCTAATCTAGAAATAACCATTACATTACCTGGAATATATCCCTTTGAATTATCTATTCTATCTAGCGTAGCATGACTTGGAGAATTTCCATCATGTCCTGCTCCATATTCTAATTTAATTCCTAGAATAGGACAATATTCAGGTAGTTCAAAATCTGTATATTTTAGATTAAAGAAGATTCCTCTTCTTTTTGCACAGTATTTAGAATTTCTTATCATATATCCTCTTATTCTATCATATTCTGAATTATAATGTGTCTCTGGCATTTTTGGTTTTAGATCAAAGAGATTTCTTATTTCAGCAGTTCTTTGCGAGATAGATTTTCGTGTAGTTCTTTTGAAATACGGATGCTGGAGTAGTTTATCATATATTTCTTGCATAGAATCTGTAGAATTATATACTGAGATAAAAAATTCTTTAAATCCTTCCCAATTGTTTATTCCAACTATAACTTTATTATTTGGGAGATTAAGTGGCTTAATGTATCCACTAATTGTGCTGTTAGCTACATGGTTTTTTCTAGCTATTTCTGCAATAGTTATTCCGTTTTTGTAGTCTTGGATAATTTCTTGTTCATTCATATTAAGTATATTTAATTAAAATTGATTATAGTTTATATGTAAATATATACAAAAAACTTGGAATGTGTAACTAATTGAACTAATTTTGTAAATTTTTAAATGATGAAGATATAGTCTGAACTTACGTTAATTATGAAGCGTAAGAAGTAGAGATAAAGAGCTCTACGATAACAAAATGCACAGTTTCTATGTGTTATGAATGGTGGCAAGCTTGTTCAAAATGTAACGGGTCATGCTACTGGATTTACTCATGGGATAACTGATGGAGATAAGATTTATCAAATAACTTCTACTCACCATCAGATGCAGTATCCATTTGATCTTAATAAGGATGATTATGACATCCTATTTAAATCCTCCGATGTAGAGAGTGACTATTATGAAGGGGATGGAATAGATCCTGACGTTATTTTTGGAAAGGAACCAGAAATCGTTTTATATCATAAGGATGGATTGCCTAAGTGTCTTGCAGTACAAGGTCATCCCGAAATGATTCCGGATTATCCAGTTGCTAAAATGATTAATAACCTCGTAAAAACTCTTGTAGATGGAATTGAGTAATGTAACTATTGGTGCAGACCCAGAACTGTTTATCATTAATGAAAAAACAAAGAAAGTGGTGTCTGCCGTTGGATTAATACCTGGTGAAAAAGGCAATCCATGGAGATCCGATGATATGCCAGAGGGTTTTGGACTTGAGACTGATAATATTCTTGCAGAATTTAACATTCCTCCTGTTAAGGATGAAATAAACTTTGTCAACAACATTGTTTATATGCAGGAGTATATAGATAAGTTTGTTAAGAGTAAAAATCCCGACCTTGGTATCAAATGTATAGCCTCCCAGACCGTACCTAAATCTGAATTGCAGAGTGACCAAGCTAAGCTTTTCGGATGTGATGTTGATTATAATGCCTATACAATGAAGGCAAATCCTAAACCTAAGGGTACATCAACTAATCTTCGCTCAGCTGGTTTTCACATTCATATTGGATATGAAAATCCTAACGTAGATACTAGTCTTGCTCTTGTAAAGTATATGGATGCCTTTTTGGGTATTCCTTCTGTCGTTAAGGATAAAGATAAGAAACGTCGCTCTCTCTATGGTAAAGCTGGCTGTTTCCGTCTAACTGACTACGGTGTTGAGTATCGAGTTCTTAGCAGTGCAATGATGAGTTCCCCTTCTAAGTTATCCTTCATCTGGAAGCAATTACAGAAGGTTATAAGAGCTTATCGGATTGGCTATGCTCTTCCAAGTATAGATTTAGTTCAAGAAGCTATTAATAGTAGTGATGTTGAATTAGCTAAACAGTTAATAACCCGTTATAATTTAGCATAATTATGTGTGGAATATTTGGCATCGTTACAAAGAGCATGAGGTCTTTTGACTTTCCAACTTTCTGTACATTAGGTATTGCTAATGACAGTAGAGGCGGTGACTCCTGTGGCTATTTTATTGATGGACACTACGAGTATGGAGCAAAAGGCGATGATAAGTGGTTCCAGTGCTTTTTCCAAGACAATAAGTTCCTTAATGAGCTTAAAATGAGTTCGGTAGCTTTTGGTCATTGCAGAAAAGCGTCTGTTGGTGTTATTAATGAAACAACTGCTCAACCTGTGGTACTCACTAATGCCAATGGAAAGGTAGAATATGTCCTTATACATAATGGAACTATCTACAATTACAAGGAGTTAGCTAAAAAATATATACCAGATATTGATATCACTGGTATGACTGATTCTCAGGTAATGGCTAGAATTTTCTATCATTCTGGATATAAAGTACTTAGTGAGTATAACGGAGGAGCAGTGTTTGCAATTGCAGATTACCGTGGTGGAAAACCAAAGATTTTACTCTTTAAAGGAGCCTCTAAGAAAGACAAGTGGGATAAGAAGGAAACGGATGAACGTCCGTTATACTTCTGTGTCGATCCTATAAAGGGAGAATTGATTTTTTCTTCTATTGCTTCTTATTTAATGTCTCTTAGACATAAGCTCACAACTTGGATTTTAAATCCAAATTGCCTCTTTGAGTTTAATGGTAAGGACTTAGTTGCTGTTGAGGAAGTTTCTAGAGCTAATGCTTATCAAAAGAAAGAAACCCTGTATATAACTCCATCTAAATATTTGGGAAAATATTGGGGAGAATTTGGACTGGAAGAAAGTGATGGCAATCTTTATGACAATTTTATTTCAACTAATCAAGTAGACAATACTTATAATGGAAGAGGTAAAAAGCTCCAAGGACGGGTACTACTTAATAAGTATGGAATGATGTTAGATGAAGCTCCTAAAAGAAAGTCAATATATAAAGAGATATTCTTTTGGAATGGAGTTGCTCTTAAGAGTGTTGCTTGTTTTCGATTTCTTGCCGTCCTTAAGAAGGAGAGTAAGCTTGAAGATAAAGAGTTTAATAAGAAGTTTAGGAACCTTATAAGGTATTTGAGTGTTGATGGTGTATATTGTGATAAGGATGTGTGGTATCGGGCTACATCTCCAACTAAGAGAGTTCCTTTTACAGGAACACTAAACATGATTACATCGACTTCTTCTACAGAATTTTTTGCTGGAAACAGAAGAACTACTAAATATGGTAGGAGTTCTGATGAGGCATTTAGTTCTCTGGAGGAAGCTAAATTGGATATTAATTTTAAAACAATTAGGGAAGAATGCAAGTTTTTGACGAATTAACTAAAAGATGGATGAGCTCTCGAAATTGTACAAAGATTGTTATCCAGCAACTCCCAAAGCAAATTATCTTTGGATATACTAGTAAACCTGATAGGATTGTTAAAGTTCTTATAGCTAGCTCTGAAGGGTATAGTGATTACTTTGAAACGGATTTAAATCTATATAAGGGAAAACTCCTATATAGTAAGAGAAAGGGGGTATACTTTTCTCCTATCCATTACGATGAAGATTTTATACTTACAGAGCAGCTTATAAAAGGTTCTGGAGATTTTCCTTATATTCTTGCTAGAAAGTATGAAGCTGTGGAGAATTTCAATGCTTTTAATGGAAAGCAAGAAATTAAAGACCATGAAACTTTGTACCCCTTAGCAAAATATTTAAAGTACACTTTTGGACTGGAGTTCGAAACATCCCAAGGATATGTGCCTGAGGACGTATGTTATCGAGATGGATTAATCCCATTAAGGGATGGATCTATTACTGGTCCAGAGTATTCTACCGTTGTATTAAAAGGAGGAGAGGGACTTTCTCTCCTTCATCAACAGGTAGAGACACTTAAAGAGTATACTGATTTCAATAAGGAATGCTCTCTGCATATTCATTTAGGAGGCTATCCTCTTAATCCAGATACTATCTATAATCTTTATCTGGTATGTAAAACTATTGAGCCTGAGTTAGAAGATATACTTCCTGCTTTGACTTTCAATAGTGCTGAATATAAGGGTAATGGTAAAGACTATTGTAAAAGACTAGCTCCGTATGGTAGTTTTGAGAGTATGTATTTACATTTAGTGGAAAGACAATTCTTCGGAAGTTTTACCCAAGCTCATCCTAGGGATAGGGAACGAAAAAGAAAGTGGAATATACCAACTCGTTAGTAAAATAGCGAGGCTAACTGGAAACAGTTAGAAAAATAAATTGGGTGAATTTAGGGAAACCTAAATAAAATCATTATATATGCTACAAAGTAAGTGATTTTACAAGGCAATCCTAAGCCAAACCAGAGCTTAACAACTCTGGAAGGTTCAGAGACTAACAGTTGAAACTATGAATTATAGAGGATTTAAAATAACAAAAGATAAATATATTGAGGAAAGACATCCACAGTATAATTATTTATGTTTTAATGCTATATGTAATGAAAAATATCTTTACATGGTTTTTCGAGATATTGATATGAGAATTGCAACCGAGGAACAACTGCTAAGGATATTCATAAGCAGACTTGACAGATTTATAGAATATAATACTGACACGAGCGCCCAACATCCTTATGGGATGAAGATATAGTCCGATACCTAGAGGAAACTTTAGGATGCAAGATAAAGAACTTGCTATAACATTTGTATTATTGGTGTAATTTCATTAATGCTCTTTGTTATCAGGTAAATAAAACTATTGAATTTAGATTTCTTCGTCCAACTTATAACTTTAAGAAGATCCTCCTATGGCTTTACATATTCAACGGCATTCTAAGATATGCTGAAAAGTATTATGCTCCCAAAAGTATGGTTACTCTAGCTATGATTATGCATAAGTGCTATCCTTCAGATTTGGCAGAAGAACTTTGCCTTGGTATAAAGAAGCTTTGGGCACTTAGTATAAATCAGCGTAAAAATGGTGATCTTATTGGAGCTGACGTTTGGATGGAGGAAGAATTGTTTAACAGCTTAAAGATTTAACAAAGTATGGCAAAACAGGTATTAGAAATTGAAGTTCCAGATGGTAAAAAAGCCATTTGGAAGAATGGCCGTGTTATCTTCGAAGATGTAGATACTATGGAAAGTATCAAAACTATCGAGGACGCTGCTCAATTTCTCACAGACAAGAGGATCTGTGAGGATATTCTGGACTCACTGTATAGACTTCCTAAGTACTCATTTGAGTGGAAGATAGCTGCTTACAGAGCAGTAGTTGCAGCTGTAACCTATAATGAACAGAGGTATCTTACCACTGGAGAACGTTGGTATCCTACTATTGAGTTCTGTCGTCCAGGAAAGCTTAAGAATTGTCACGGTGACATCGTTGTAGGACGAATCAAATCAGAAGGAGAAGAGTTCGATGTCGTGGGTGGTTACGCTCATTACTGCGCGGCTGCGGGTTTCGGTGGCTTCGGCTCGGGTGTCGGCGTGTCTGGCGCCTGGGCAAGTGTCTGCTTCCGGTCGGTTGGTTCAAAGAAAGCCGCCCTATACATTTCTAAGCAATTTGGAAAGCTTCTGTTTGAGGTTAGTTATGGTGGTATAAACTGTGATTGGAGATGGATGGCATAGTCATAATCTGTATATCAATAGTGGTACTATTAAGAATTGTAAGAAAAAATGATGGAGTGGTATTACATTCTGGGAATCATCTCTTATGGTATTTTCATTATCCAATTCCTTCTCTCCAACTTCTTTGGTTGGGGAGATCTGGATTTAGATATTGATTTTGATGGTGAACCAGATATTGGGCTTGGAGATATTCTTTCCTTCAAGGGATTAGTTCATTTCGCAATGGGCTTCTCTGGATGGCTTATGCTAGCAGGAAAGGTTACTCTTACTACCTTAGCAATAGCTTCTGTAATTGGTTTTGCATTTATTGTGATTTTATACTATGCCTATAGGCTATGTTTAAAGTTCAATAGTGAACCTCAAATCAAAAGTGGAGAAAGTTTAGTTGGAAAGGAAGTGGCAATTTCTGTTCAGACTTCAGAAATGGAATACTCTGGAAACTGTATAACAGACTCTGGATACATTCCATTGGATAGGTGCAGACTTTCAAAGCCAGTAAACCACACAATAAAGTGTGGGGACATTCTTCACATTGACTCATATAAGTCAGGAATTTATTTTATTTCTTAATTAATAAAATTTTATAAATGTTAACAGAAAGTTTAGTTATTGCAGGCGCAATAGTTGTGCTTGTAATCTTGACCCTCATCGGTCTCATGTCACGTTATCGCCGTTGTGCAAGTGATGAAATCTTAGTAGTCTTTGGTAAGGCTGGCAAGAAGATTGGAGTTAACCCATCGACTGGAAAGAAAGAGACAACAATCCTTCCTTCTAAGATCATTCATGGCGGAGGTACCTTTGTATTCCCTGTAATCCAGGATTGGAAGAAAATGTCTCTGAAACCAATTCAGATCCAGACAGAGGTAACGGGTGTGTCAAGTCAGATGATTAAGGTTAAAATTCCAGTTACCTTAACTACTGGAATTGGTACAACTGATGTACTCATGCAAAATGCTGCAAGTCGTTTCCTGACTGCCAAACCTGAGGAAATCTCTTCTCAAATTACCGATATTCTTATCGGTGAAATGCGTGCTTTAATGGCTACTATGACCATTGAAGAAATTAATGCTGACCGAATTAAGTTCCTTGGTAATGCTAAGGAGAATATTGAGACTGAATTGAACAAGGTAGGTTTCAGTATTATTAACATTAACAATGCTGATATTACTGATGATGCTGACTATATCAAGAATCTCGGTAAGAAGGCAGCTACCAAGGCAAAGGCTCAGGCTGAGGCAGACATCGCTGAGGAGGAAAAGAAGGGTGACATTCAGATTGCTGAAACCAAGAAAGAGAAAGCAATTGCTGTAGCTGCCGCAGAGAGGGATCAAGCTACTCAGGTAGCTCAGACTAAGCAGGAGCAGGAGGTAAAGGTTGCCGAGATCGAGAAGAACAAAGCAATTAGTCTTGCAGAGGCTGATAAGACTAAGGAGTCTGAAGTTGCTAATCAGCAGGCTGATAAGGAAGCTGCTACCGCTGCTGCACAGGCTCGTTCAGCTGCCGCTGTAGCAAAATCTGAAGCGGATGCTCTTGCTGCACAGGCAGAAGCAGAAGCTGAGAAGAATATTCGTATGGCTAAGGCTGAACAGCAGCAGGAAGCTGAAACCAGAAAGGCTACTAATGAGCAGGAAGCTAAGGTAGCTGAGTATGATGCTGAAAAGCGTAAGCGTACAGCTGAAGCTAATAAGCAGGCAGGTGTAGCTGAGCAGACAGCAACTATCGAGGTTTCTAAGGCACAGGCTGAGGCTGCTAAGGCACAGGCTGAAGCAGTTCGTGTTGAGGGTGTATCTAAGGCTGAAGCTGAAGTAGCAATTGCTAAGAAGAATGCTGAAGCTAAAGAGGCACAGTTGAATGCTGAGTCCATTGTTCCTGCTCAGAAGAAGAAGGAAGCTGTAGTTATTGAGGCTGAGGCTGAGAAGCAGAAGAAGATTGTTGAGGCACAGGCTGAGGCTGAAGCAATTAAGCAGAAAGCTCTGGCTGAGGCTCAGGCAATTCAGGCTAAGGCAGAAGCTGAGGCAGAGGGTAACAAGAAGAAACTCCTTGCTGAGGCAGAGGGTAAGCGTGCCTCTTTGATGGCTGAGGCTGATAAAGTTCAGGCTATCGAGATGGCTCCAGCACTTGCAATCGAGAAGATGATTGAGACAGGTATGACTCCAGAGATGATTGTTCAGTACAAGACTGTTGATCAGCTTAAGGGTATCGCTGAAGCACAGGCTGAGGTTTATGAGCATATCCATCTTGGTGAGGTTACTGTTTATGGTAACGAGAACACTGCCGGTAATTTCATGGCTTCAATGGCTGAGAATCTCAATCCAGCATTTGAACTTCTTAAGTCTATTCCTTTCAAGAAGACTCTTAATGCTATTGCAGGTAAGGAAGAAGTCAAGAAGGATTAATCTTTGTTAATTTTGTAAATTAACTAAGAATTAGTATCTTTATAAGTCTACTTGATATGGGCATTAAATGTACTCTATCGAGTAGACTTTCCGCTCCCATAGCTCAATTGAATAGAGCAACAGCCTCCTAAGCTGTGGGTTTCCAGTTTGAATCTGGATGAGAGCACAATAAAAATTAAAAGTAATGAATGAACTAGTATTTAAGGAACTAAATCTCAATTTAGACATAAAGGTATGTACTATAGGGGGAGAAGAAATCAACCTTACAAAGAATGAATTTAATCTCCTTGAATTTCTTATAAAGAATAAGAATAAGATACATTCCAGACAGGAAATTCTTAATAATGTATGGAATTCTAAAGTTTCTTTAAGAACTGTAGATACTACTATATCAAGATTGCGTAAAAAAATGAAAAATTTGGGTAAGTATTTAATAACTAGATTAGGATTTGGGTATGGTATTTTAGAATGAAGTTTTGCCATAATTTTATAATAAGAGCACTTGCAGCAAAAATTCAAAACAACATTACTCATAACAATTTATAATTTAATAACTAGCTGGTCTAGTCCAATTTCTATTGAGGTTAATATAGAATATTCTCTTGCTACTATTAGAAGATAAATAGAAGTAGTGAAGGTGCTCTGTTTAGGTTGGAGATAAGGCTCTATAGAGGTTCAAATCCTCTCAACCTTCTAAGTTTATAAAGATTAAAGTAGAATAAGATGAAAAAGAATGTTTTTTCCTTGAAATGAGTACACTTAGTACTCTAGTCTTTTTGGTTATTTCACTGTGTTATATATTTTAATTAATTTAGTAAAAATTTTATGAAGAAATTTATTTTCATCATGAGTTTGCTGTTTACTCTGTGTAGTTTTACCTATGCGCAAACAGCGTATGAAGAATCTAAAATCCTTGATAACACTTCTATTAGTGTTGTAGGTGGAGTAACTACTCCTCTAGACTTTAACTCAGTATTTCCTGTAAATGGAGTTGCTGGTATTAAGTTGCAGAAGAACCTTACTCCTGTATTTGGGTTTAACGTTGAAGGACTTGCCTCCTTTGGCGATAATCACTATGGTAGTGCTTCTACTGTAGTAAGGTCTATTAATACTGGATTGAATGGAGTTATTAACTTCTCTAACCTGCTGTGCGGATATAATGGAACCCCTCGGAGGTTTGAAGTAAGCACTGAGACTGGTATTGGCTGGCTGCATAGTTGGACAGGACACTGTAACTATATTACCTCTAAAACTGGAGCGGTATTGTCATTCAATCTAGGTAAGGAGAAGGCTCACTCAATTATAGTTAATCCTGCAGTATACTGGAATCTAAACAAGACAGGTCATGTAGAGTTCAATAAGAATTATGCTCAGCTTGGTGTCTTAATTGGATGGGTATACCACTTTAAGACTTCTAATGGTACAAGAAGTTTTAAGACGTATGATATTACATCAATGAACAATGAAATTAATTCTCTTAAGAAGGATTTAGCAAAGAAACCTACGGAAATTATAAAGGAAGTCGTTAAGACCGAAGTTGTTACTAATACAGTTGGTAACACAGTGATTTTCTTTGCACAAAATTCTGCAAAACTTACTGGAACCGCTATGTCTAAATTGTCTAAGATTCCATCTGGTTCTAAGGTAAGCATTATTGGTTCTGCATCTCCAGAAGGTTCCTCTAATTACAATCAGAAGTTGTCGGAGAAACGTGCAGAAGCTGTTTCCAAATTCTTAACTGGAAATGGTGTAATCGTAGAGAATTGTATTGGAACTGGTGTTACTGACACTACTAGTGGTCGTGTAGCAATAGTTACTATTAAGTAAAACTTTAGGTAACAAACATCTCTCACTGACTCGTTTAAATATCGTAAATTACCTTAAAATTAATCATTTAGGTTAGAAAGAGAAAGAACATACGATAGGTGCTGGGATAATGGAATGTTATAATAAAACCAGTGAAAATAACCTAAACTCATTTCTAGTTGGAGTATAACTAACTAGATTACCTCCTTATATCAGTGGTAGAAGTTTAACAAAGTCTATATTAGTGAAACTGTCAGTGGTTCGAATCCACTAGGAGGTACTACCTGTTCCTGTAAACATAAAAAAAAAGAAGAAAATGGCTGATTTTAATATGAGTAAATTGTGGCTCGGTAAAGATGGATATTACCGAGATGTAAATGGCAACAAGATTGCCTAGAAAGGGTAGGCTATAACTGGGTCTGCCTGGAGATATTTAGCCAGTAAATATGGTAAAGATTATGCAAATAGAGTCTCCATGAATACTAGAAATGGAAACATATTCTAGAATGGACGCTGGCGTTTCAATGATGTTAAATCTTCTAGAGAAGGAAGAACTGCTACTTGGGATGAAGCAGCTTCTAGAATAGAGGAAAATGCAAAGGCAGCAGGAGCTAGAAAGACAGCAACTGGCTATACACAGAGAAATCCTTTCAATAATAAAGATACCTATCTAAATCAAGATACAAAGAATAAAGCTATGCAGGCTTATAGAGCACGACAGAAATCATAGACTTCTGCTGAGGATCCTGATGAATTTAGTTGGAGTGATCTAAATCCTTTCAAGAAAGGTGCTTGGGACGGTAACTGGGATAGTGCTGTGGAAAACTTTGTTGATTCCTTTAAGTCAATTTCTGATATTTGGAAAAAAGGATATGCTAGAAGAAGTGGAATGTATGATAATGTTCCCCAGAGTGTGTTAGAACCGAAACGAAATACAGGTGGTTGGGCGCGATTCAATGATACTCTCGGAGACGTTTCCAGAACTGGAAATGCTATTCTAGGAGGAACTATTGGAACTGCACTACAACTTTTACTTCCTTAGAAGGTTGAGAGAGAAGCTGGCAAGCTAGGACAATATTTAGATCTAGGTAAGGATATTAACTCCATCAGAAGTTTCTTAGCTCCAGGAGAGAAAGGAATACTACCAGATGATCCCAGAAATAAGGGATTTGCTGATAAGAATTTTGCCTGGACTGGACTAGATGAGCAACAAAGAAAGAATTTCAATGATGAAGCTAATTTTGCTATGGCTCTCCTCGGAACTAAAGGAATGAAGGGAGGAGTCTCTAGACTTAGATCAGGAGCCTCTGGAATGATGCGAGATGGTGTAAAAACTACATTAAAAAACAATTGGAGACCTATGATGTCTCATACACCAGGAGCTGCTAACCTTTACTAGGCTGGAAGTGCACTTAACTCTGCAAGAAAGGCATTAGCCCCTAAGAGATTAGGAGGAGCGGAAGGAATTGGTAGTAGATTTGTAAGTGCAGGACAGGCTGCGTTTCATGGACTTATGGCTTCAGATCCAGCTATGGCACTATACCCTTATGCACATAGCAGTTATATGATAAATTTATCTAACAATAATTAAATATGAGTAAGAGAGCACAATACATAGGCGAAGGACTAAACTGGTTAAAAAGCAATGCTTAGGTAATCCCAGATTATTTTGGAAATTGGATGAGACGAATTGGAGGAGGTGAAAGAGCTGTAGTTAAAATTAGGCAAGCTTCTCCAGAGTTAACTGCTGCAAGAAACAGTTAGAAAGGGGCTGAAATGAGCCACAATCTTGCAGCTTAGAGGTATAAAGAAGCTTAGCAAGCAGAAAGTAAATTATTAGACAGTACTAAAAATTGGAAGTAGCCTAATAGTAAAAGAAATGTGAAGAGAGTAAATGATGCTGCGAGAAAAACAAATGAAGCTGAAAGAAATGCAATAACTGCATCATAGAAAAGTAGAGAAGCCTAGGAAGCTTTCAATAATACTAAGAGACAGGTTACGAATGATGCTCTAAGATAGGTTAGAAATAGGGGTATTAAAAGAACTCTTAAAGCTACTGGACTTGTAGGTGGTCTTGGTACTGGAGCTTATCTAGTTATTCCAAGAAATTCTAAACAACCTAGTGCTGTAGAGGAGACTCAATAGCAATATAGGTATAACCCAAACAATGGTTGGCAGGAGTGGAATCAGGAAACTGGTTAGTATGAAAATCAACAGCAAGGATTCGGAATAGATAGGTATGGGAATACTAATTACTACGACGGAACAAATTGGCTAACTCCAGATCAGTATCTACAAGGCAGTAATGGTTATATATATGATAAGCAAACTGGACAAATTATAGGTATGGCTGATGACACTATGGAAGCTCATAATAGCGGCTATGACAGTGTGTTCGATTATCGTGCTGCTAAAGCTGGTTACACTAGCCCAGAAGCTGTCAAGCAACTTCAAGAGAAACTTGGAATAAATGCTGATGGTAAGTGGGGGACAGCAAACCCAGGATGCTTTCAATAGGACTATTTCAAATTGGGCACAACAGTATGACCCAAATAGTTTGTTTTCTATTTATCAGAGAAAAATGTAGTACGGATATTAATAAAGAAAAAAAAAAAATGACACAAATCAATAAAGCACAGAGAGGAGCAATTCTCTAGTTTGGTAAGTTAGTAAATAAGGCTAAGTTAGCATCTAATGAATTAAGAAGAATTTTCACAGGAGAAGCTGCAGCTGAAAAGAAATTAAACAAGCTTGCAAAATAGAAAATATTGCAATAGAAGAGTAGTTGGAGACCTACCTAGAAAATGAGAGATGCGAATCTCGAAGGAAAGAAATAGGCTATCAGGGATGCAAGAGCCATGAGGAGTGCAGCTTCTAAGGCTGAACTTAAGTGGATGTAGGAGAACCCTGATAAAGCTACCAAGGTTTACAAAAGTGGTACTAGAGAATTTGGAGGGGATGAAAATAAATTAGCCCTTCTAAAGGTTAGGTAGGAAGCAATGAAGCCTTTTATAACTAATACGGCAAAGAGCATTAGGAATAAAAGATTAGGAGTGCTTGGAGGTATTGGAGTACTAGGAGCATCTGGATTAATTGCTTAGACTATTTATCCAAAAAAGAAAGCGTCTCCATAGGAAGAAATTGCAGTTAAAAGATTGTTAGCAACCTAGGGAGTTCCAGAAGAAGCATTAAAAGGTTTAACGATACCAGAAAAACCCGTCGATCGTTTAGGTAATTTAACTCCAGAATGTGCAACTTACGTTAATACTCAATTACGAGGTATGGGGATTAATGCAGGAGGAGATGCTTATCAAATGGGAAGACGTTATAAAGATTTTGTTAATGGTTATGATGGTGTTAATTTAACTCCTAACATGGCCGGTTATAATCATAATGATTCACTATAGGCAATACGTAATATCCATTATCAAGCAGCAGACAACTTTAAAAATAATCTGGACCAATTACAGATGCGTAAAAATCACGTATATCCAGTTAATATGTATTATAAAACATCTCCCCACATGATAGATTTTTATAATAGTGCTATAAAGGAGAACACAGGAACTCCAGCTACACATGTTGGCTATGCCTATTGGGATGGTAAAAACTGGAGAGTTACACATAATATACACGGTAAAATTCATAATGAATTACTAGATGAAGTATTAGGAAGTAATAATGGTCAAAAATTTGGAATTACTTCTATGAGAGATGCTGGAACACCTAGAGGATGGGAGGATTAGTAATGACAAAATATTATAATACTTATAATCTTCCAGAAGTTACAGTTACTGCTATTAATCCTAATAGACTAAATAATAACATGCATTAGTTTATACAAGGAGTAAATAGTATGCGTAATAATATGATGCGCAAATACAATCTTTCGGATAATGATTGGGCAAATATAAGTAAGCAAGCTGTAAATTTAACTGGAGTAGAGACGAAGAATGGAACTAGTTTAAGATATTGGATAAAAGAACATATTCCTGATAGTGGACTTAAATTAATGCAAAAACTTACAAGAGGAAAAGTATCTCCAATATCAAGAGGTCTTACACAGATAAAAATATACCCTTAGCAGAAAGAATTAAATAGTTAGTATCATAAATATGGTATAAATGAAAATTCTTTAAAGAACAATCCTACATTGTAGGGTAAAGCAACAGTCTTAAAACTATTGTATAATAGGCAAACCATGAAACCTTCATATACATGGAAAGATGGTTCTCCTATGAGTCAAACTGATGCTAATAGTATATACTGGAATAGAGGAAAACTTACCTCTGGTAAAAATGATAGAAATGACCCTTCAAATAGTGGAGTTTAGTATATAAAAAAATATAATGATAGAAGTATTATAAGATGAAAAAAGTTATTAATTTATTACTTTGTTGTTTACTATTTATAAGTTGTGCAAATCGACCTAGAACATTAGGTATAGATATATCACACCATAACAAAATAACTGATTGTGATTGGCAATACTTTAAAGATGCTAATGTGAAATTTGTTTTTATAAAAGCATCAGAAGGAGCTTCTTATAAAGACCCTCTAAGGTATGAGCACTTTAATAAAGCATATGATTATAGTTTGTATATAGGTGCTTATCATTTTTTTAGAGGTGATGTCCCTGCCGAAGATCAGTACAAAAACTATGATAAAGCAACTGAAGACATGTCTTTAAGTTTGTTACCATGTATTGATTATGAAAAGGATGGCTTTGGAGAAGAATCAGAAGTATCAAGAATAAAAAACCTAATAAAATTAAATGAGCTTTTTAGTGAGAGGGCTGGGGTATATCCTATAATATATTGTAACTTAATAGAATATACTAAGCTTAAACCACTATTACCTCATAATGAATTTTGGATTGACTCTAAAAGTCCAGATATTGGTATAGGAGTAATAAAGCAAACAGTTAAAAAAGTAAATAATAAAGAAATTGATTTTAATTATTGTAACAATATGAATAATATCACTTTTAGTGATTAAAATTTCTATATAATATTAGAAATGAAAACCTCAGTAGGAGAAAGAGGCCGACATCTTGGATAAAATGGGTGAAGCTTAAACACGCTGGAACTGTTAGTTAGATGTTAGGTATTGGTTTGGCACTAAGTCTACTTTTCTTTTCTAATAGTGAGGAATAAGCTCTATATGGTATTTTTGGCAGGTTCGAATCCTGCCAGAGCTACAATTAACTTTAATTTTTAATATATGGTTAACGAATTTTATCAAGGACTACCTAGTAATTATGCAAATTATGAAGACGTTGTTCTTCCTAAGCACGAATCAATGAGAGAAAGAACTCGTAAAAAGGGAATAGATGGATATTATGACCGTTGGAATAAAGACGCTTGCACTTGGATAGAAAGATTCCTTGAGGATTCAGTTGGAAAGAAATTTGACAACGTATATCGTAAAGTATGTGAGAAATTTAAAAAGAAAAAAGACTTAGAGTTTCGTAAAAGGTTTAAATCAAAGATTGATTCTTGTAATATGCATAAAATATGCTGGCATAATAAAAGCTATTATCTTGATTCTGATTACATTATTAGAAAATATAAATCTATCAAGAAGAATAAGTGCAGAAAATACGTTGTAGAATTGAACAAATCAGAGGATTATTATATTATAGATAAGAAAAAACTCTTCTTAGAATATCCAAAAATTGCATTATACCTAAGAAACAAATTAGGTAATAGTGTATACTACGCAATTACAACTAGCGAAAAACTTCCGAAAGGTCTTGGAAAGAAAGTAGAGGAGTATATTACTAAGGCACTAATAGAACTTGGTTGGCATTATAGTTCTAAGTATTCAGCTCTTATGAGAGATAAAAAGTATAGAGGACTTAGCGCTACTGATTTTATAAAGTGTTGTTATGATTCTGTTAACAAAACGTATTATGAAGGATCTCCTAAGTACTCTAAATATTATTACGAAGAAAGAGCGGCAAAGCGAAAACGAATGAGAGAGTATAGAAAGGAAAAAGAATTAACTCGTATGCAAATACTAAAGGATTCGTTAATCAGAGCTAATGCAGAAAAAAGGATTAAAAAGAATACCCATGAATTTAACTGAAAAAGGGTTTACAGTAAGTAGGATGTAAACCAGAAACCCTTAGTAGGCTTATTGCCGAACAGCCATTCCTGTAATTGGATAGGAGCGCTGTTAGACATCCTATATGAGACAACATACAGCAAAAATTTACTTTACTTCTTAAAAATGAATAAAGACCCCTCTATTTTGGGTTCTTCAATGGAGGTTAAAGAGAATGTTAGAACCTTGTTGTCTGATTTTATGCACCTGTAGGTTAATGGCTAGACTAGCGGTCTCCAAAATCGCAGATGGAAGTTCGATTCTCTCTGGGTGTGCTAATTAAGTTTAGCAATATGAAAAATATAAAGGTAAAAGACGAAGAGATTATCGTACCTTGTGATGACTCAGTTAATGAGTTATTTATTTGACAATGTAATAACGTAGAACATCAACTTATTTTCTCATACTTTTCTGATGATGAGGATAGGAATGTCTATGTATCAGTACATTTATCTCCAGATTCTTTCTGGAAACGCATTTGGAACTCTATAAAGTACATATTCGGATATAGGTGTATGTTTGGACACTTTGATGAATTTATCTTTAAGAAGCAAGATGCAGGCAAGTTACAAAAGGTAGTGGATTTTCTCAAGTCTTAAAATGTTTTAAGGCTTCTGTGAGAATTTTTCTTGCGGAAGCCTTTTTTTTTTTATTATTATTATTATGAATGCAGATGACGATTTTATAAACATACTCAACGAATTTTACCCGTTTGAGAGATATATAGTCAGAACTCCCAAGTCAATAGAACCAGTCTTTAATGATCTCATATTAACAGAAATATTTGTTTCAAAGAAGAATGATGAGGTTTATGTAAAGGTGAAGGGAGTTGCAGGAGAAATTAGAATTGGCTATTTTGATTTTGCACTTCATATTAGGGAAGCTATTAGAAATATAGTCATAACTGACTTTGGACATTACGAATGGCAATCTCTATATGTGCAAGATGAGGATGAAGAGTTTCCGGAACTGGAGAAAGTTTTAAGTGAGCAAAAAGCATTGATAGAGAAAAAGTATGAGGAATGTGTTATAAAAGATGACACTCCTAATACACGTTTTGTACATGTCTAATTATAAACTAATAACCGACGGTGCATATTCATCTAAACTAGACCAAGGTGGACTTGGTTTAGTATTTTTAAAAGATGATAAGTTAATCCTTAGATATTCAAAGATGTATAAACATACCACCAATAATCAGATGGAACTAGGAGCAATTATTACTGGGCTAAAGTGTATTACTAAGCCTATTGATAACTTAACTATTGTATCTGATAGTATGTACTGCATTGGATGTGCTACTAAGGGTTGGAAAAGAAGTAAAAATGTAAAGTTGTGGGAGGAATTTGATAGACAATATGCTCGTGTATCCAAACTATGTCCGAATATTGTTTTTGAGCATGTTAAAGGGCATAATGGTGATAAATGGAATGAATATTGTGACAAGCTTGCAACTACAGCTTCTAAAAGAATGGGAGATTAATATGGGATTTTTAATTGTATTAGGAATACTTATGACTTTAGCCTTATTTTCGATTCTAATGACAAAGCATTCCTCTATAGAGGTGGACCCCAATGAGGAAATTTAGTAATTCAAAAATTTAATTATGATTAAAAAGTACAGAAAGAAGCCTGTTATAATAGAGGCTTTACAGTGGGATGGAGGTAATCTAGTAGAGATTACTGCCTTCCTAAAAGGAGTTTCAGTTAAGAGTATTGAGTCAGAAATCAATAGTAGTGAATTAGCACAGAAGAACTGGAAGGAACTAGAGAAATCTAGTTATCATAAGGGTATAACAATCCCTACTTTAGAGGGAAACATGATTGCTTCTGTAGGTGATTTCATTATTAAAGGAGTTGCAGGAAAATTTTATCCATGCAAGGAGAAAGTCTTCAAAGAAACTTACGAACTTGTAAAATAAATAACTATGAAGTACAAAAAGAAATTAGCAAATCTTAAAGCAGCACAGGCATGGTGGGATAGGCTTCCAGAACGTGATAAAGCTAGTTTAACTCGTCCAGGTAGTATAAATCAGAGAACAGCTGCTTCTGCTTAAGCTTATGAGGAGAGTAGTTATTGTTGTAATGGGTATACATCCCTGAACTATATAACTTAGATACTGATTAACTAAAGATGTCCAAAGATATTTAATAATTTTGACATAGATTCTGAGTTTTATATAAATTATAATCCTAATGACAATTGAGGAGAAGGATTTTCGACTAACTCCAGTTTCTGAAACTAGTCCTATGTTTGACTTAGAACTTCTGTATACAGTACGTCCTAGGGGTAAAGAGGCTAGACAGGAATTTAAGAATGTAGCCTATGGAATAAGCCTAGAGTCAGCTCTAAAGAAGGTTATTCAGTATAGAGTGTCATGTAAACATGATACTACTAACTTGGAAACGTATCTGAAGGACTTTAGAGAAGAATTAGATTCACTTAAAGCATTATGCGGAATTTAAATGTTCACAGCTTACAGAGATCATTAAACAATTTGTGTTTGCAACTTAATAATAAATACCTTATAAACAATGGCGGATGTTGTTTTGTTGCATATTTGATTGCCTTCCATCTAGATAGGTTAGGGCTAAGATATAAGTTACTTATCTTTACAAATGAGTTAAAAGATGATATTAGTATTTCATCTGAAATTCATTCTAAAGTTAAGAACAACTCAAGAAGGACCTCCATAGTAGGTTTGGGAACTTGCCATCATTATGCTCTATATTTAGAAGGAGGAGGAACTATAAATGTTGGAGGGTTTAATAGTCTTCCTAATAAATATTTAGTTGAAGATATAAATTCCTCTGATATTAAATGGATTTATAGGTCTGGAAGATGGAATCCAAAGTATAATATCCATAACAATAGAATTATTCGTAAAACTTTTAATGCATTTTTTAATGGCTACGAAGAAAGAAACAGTTTATCCAGTCACTAAGACATTACTATGTCCTAGGTGTAGACAAAGAGGAAAGCATACCCTCTATGTTCCTGAGTATGCAATTTATAAATGTACAATTTGTGGTAATATACACGCATGAAAGAAGAAAATGTTAAAAGTCCTATTAAGGCAGCCCAGGGTGATGAGGATCGCTGGGTAGATGTGCACGATGATGCACTTATGGTTGAATTGGGTATTCACCCTCGTCCTGTAACTCCTAGAGACCCTAGTGTCTGGAGCAAAAGCAAACAGGAGAAGAAAATACTCAGAACTCTAAGATGTGCTCATAAGGGCAAAATGCATCTTGGTACCCCTCCTCGTAAGGTAATTCCTGTACGAGCTAAGCTTATTGTTCAGCTAAAGAAGAACAAACGATTCCCATATACAACGTACTCCACTATCTGCGGCATGCACCAGATAGGAGATGTTCTTAACTTTTTCCATCAGTGGGATCGTCAAAATAGAATGATGGTTAGTGTTGTAGCTAAGTATACCTTCAATGGGAAAACGTACACCCCAAACGAACGACCATTCTGGAAGTAAGTTTTATGAGTATGAAGGAGGAGTTGTTGAACTCCTTCCTACTTTTACGTATGAGGTAACCTTAAGTAAGTATTGGAATAATGGTTTCTGTCAACTTGGTAGTAAGTTATATAAGGCTGATAGGTTACTTCATATAAAGGATAATTGTATTGTAATAAAATATGATGGATATAGTATCGAGAAAGAAATTTCCTTGATAGGTGTCCCTCAAGAGTTTGTAGATGAAATGAATCTACCACTCTATGTTTCTAAACCAAATAAAAAATTTAAGAAAAAATGAATAACGAAATCGTACTTAAGGACAAGTTTGTTGATTATGCTGGTAAAGAGCATCAGTTTATAATCGCAGCTACAAAGGTTACACTCAAGGATACTGATTCTGGTTATCCATTAGTAATGAAGATTTCTAATGGAACTGGTGAGGCACTTGGATGTGTTCAGGTAGGCTTACAGATTGGTGTATCTATCTGTAATCCAGTAGATAAGTTCAGTGAGAAAGTAGGTACACTTAAGGCAATTGCTCGTGCTAAGAACTCCGACATTGCGCTTTATGCTGCCCATCCTGGACAGATGAGTGATAATCTTATCCGAACTTATCTTGCTCAGGAAGCAGAATATATTAGAGAAAATCCCGAGAAGTACATCAAGGGATATAATGATGCTAAGGCTCGTTTCTTGAAGCATCAGGAAATGGAAGATATGAAGGAGAACTTTACTGATATTGAGAAGGTTATAGTGGAAGGAGTGAAAAAGGATCCTACTTACCTCGACAATGTACAGAAGTATCTTGACTATCTAAACAAGCAAACTAAGAAATGCGGAAAGCAGAGAAAGTAATTCTGATTTTCTTTATATTTACTAGTTTAGCTTTAGGATATATTATATTTAAACCTGAGAAACAAGTTCAGACTCCTGACTATTCTGAAAGAATAGATTCTTTGGAGTCTG
>ULOZ01006025.1_pt1 | contig 51648 bp, 43 predicted proteins | sample 1953031 | NCBI WGS metagenome assembly ULOZ01 (sample SAMEA4835616, study PRJEB28245) | human gut metagenome | biome: gut microbiome; material: fecal sample | place: Denmark | collected 2008
CCTTCCACATCATCCTTTTCGGCATCCGGTATCATAATCGCGTTACTATCTGCAAGAATATACTGATTCGTAGATGTAAGTACATAGTCAACCCCGACCTTTTTAAGTATATCGTTGCGGGTATTCTGTGGCAGAAAGAAATCAACAAGCATAACATCCTTACCAGCAAGTATTATACCAAACATATTAACAATCCACCTGTATGATGAAGGTCCATATAATGCAATACGGTTTCCTGTAAATTTCTTAAGGTGAAGTGCTTTCTTACATACATCCTCAAAAAGCTTGCTATATGAAATAGTCATAGTATCATATATTATAGCTTCCTTGTTAGGATATTTCTCTGCATTATTTTTAAGCATTTTATAAAATGAATTAAGCTTTTCCATAATCTGTACAACCTGCCTCTTATAATCTTTCTCAATATGCATTACTAAATTCTCATAATCTGGCTTTATGATATTACTTATATGCCTTTATTGTAAGTTAATCAATGATTTTATACAAGCATAATTATAACATTCCTGACAAAATTTTATTCATTCTTTTTTCAAATGTACATTCACTCTTTACCTTTTCATATCCATTGCACGCTATCCTTAGGCGCTCATCATCATGTGACAGATAATAATCCACCTTTGCAATAAGATCAGGAATATCCTCATATATTACAAGTTCCCTTCCATCCTCAAAGTTCTCTGCTATCTCCTGCTGGTAATTCGTTATAAGAAAGCCTCCACAGCCCAAAACATCAAACACTCTTAACGGAATCCCTGACTGTATAATCTTTAAAGATATATTTAGGTTAATCTTTGCCTGATTAAAAGCAAGCGGCATCTGATTATAATAATCCACCGGACCACACTGGTTAAGTCCTGACAGCCTGTCATCCTTATCAGTTGAATAAAGATTAACCCTGCACCTATTCTGCAGCAGCGCAAGTGCCTTATAACGCTCTCTCCCTGTAACCTCAGTTGCAAGCGCATAAGTAACCTCCGGCTTAATAACAGAATAAGTTCCACCTGATACTTTCGCAAAGTTATCATTGATACATTTCATAATATTATCATTCACACAATCATCTATAATATATCCACCATATATCTTCTCCTGTGTAGATACTATACCTTCAAGATAGCCCCTTGTATACTCATCCTGATACTGGCTTATATACTGATAATCTGACCTGTAAAGCTTGCCTACAAATGCAACATCACATGCATAAGCCGGTAAAACGTTGTTATTACATAATATACTTTCCTGCAAAATACCTTTGTCTTTAAACTCAGCCCGTTCATTAACAGCAACATCACTAATACAAGAATTTCCAACATTGCTTGCAACATTCTCTACAACATTACAAACCGCATTATTAATAGCCTCAGCAAAGATATCAGTATCAACAGCAAGTGGCATATGTCCAGCACCTCTTACTCCCTGCTTTGCATAGCTTTCAGCCTGGATTCTGTCAAAGAAATATATGATATTGCAGTCATTCTTTAACGCAGCTGTCCTTCTTATATTGACAGGGCAGTCATATACCCATGATATGTACTTAAGCTTCCTGTATCTATCTGTATTAAACTCAGACACTAATCTGCTGCATACATCCGATACCATAGGAATAAAATTCACTGAAAACACAGCATCATATGTAACATTACTATTCTTAAGATAGTCAGACAGCTTTCTCTCAAGCTCATCATCATTATCCCAGTCTTTCATGTCATAGTAAAACACATCATAGCTTACATTCATCTTCTTTAATGCATTCTCTATGCCCTTCTGCATGAATGCGAACCATTGGAAAAATAATATATTCATGTTCCTCTCACCCTCTTTGCTTCTATTGTATACCATCATATAGTATTGTACATTTTTCATCTAACATCTGTCTATGACACCTGTTACATTCTTATTACATACTTATGATGTTCTCATAATATTATTATGATATTCTCGTAACATTCTTAAGGTATTCTTATAACATTCTTATCATATTCTCATAACATTCTCATGACAGAACCTTACTGAATTATAATACAATGGAATACCAGTTACGTAAACAATCACTATGAATCCAACGCACAAAATCTTTACTCTATTACTATGAATTAACCCACTCATCTAAACAACCACTATTGCTTTCTTACGAAAATACATTTATATTAAAGATATAAGGCTTGTATGAATATTAAAGAGGAAGCTTATCACTTATAGATGCCAGAATAAAGAGTTACTTTGACAGCACAGTTTTATTTAATTTAAGCCTTTAGAAATGAGGTTTTTCATGAAAATATATATATACAGATACGGCAGCATATGCGAGCCTGACATAATAGATTCTTTCAAAAGACTGGGACTTGACGTTCATGAAGAATGTATGGAAATATTTGATAAAAATCTTACTCCGTCTGAATGTATAAATCGGACAGCTTCTGATATAGTTGACGGCGGCTACAGCTTTGTGTTCACCATTAACTTTTTCCCATGGCTTTCCGAGGTATGCAATATAGCAAATATTGTATACATAAGTCTTATTGTTGACAGTCCCGTGCTTGAGCTGTACTCAGAATCACTATCCAACCCTTGCAACCGTATATTTCTTTTTGACAGCATGCTTTATAAGGAATTCGCACCTTATAATCCAGGTCATGTATTTCATATACCACTTGCGACCAATGTAGCAAGAACTGACAAGGTCATACAAAATGCCAGCATAAGTGAGCATAAGCACTTTTCAAGTGACATATCCTTTATAGGTTCTACATATCAGGAAAAATGCGACTACAACAAGATAAAACTTAACGAATACGATACCGGATATGTTGATGGGTTAATAGAGGCACAGCTAAAAATATATGGATATAACTTTATTGAAGATGTCATATCTGAGGAATTCGCAGAAAGATTCATAAAAAGCAACTTAGGAACGTATGTATTTCCTGAGAACTCCCGCTGTAACTACAAAGCACTTGTAGCACAGCACTACATAAGTGTCAAGGTTGCAGAGCAGGAAAGACTCCGTGCCCTGCGTATGTTATCAGATTCCTTCAATGTAGACATGTATACAGGCAGTGACACATCATCCATGCCACATATCAACAACAGAGGCTTCGCCAAGTCACTTGAGGAAATGCCGCTTATATTTAACAACAGTAAAATCAACCTTAACATAACCGCCAAATCCATACGCTCCGGACTTTCGCTGCGTGTATTCGACGTGCTTGGCTGCGGTGGCTTCCTTATAACCAACTACCAGGCTGAATTGCCCGAATTCTTTGAAATTGGCAAAGACCTTGTTGCATACGAAAGCATGGAGGATCTTAAAGCAAAATGTGATTACTACCTTAAGCATGAGGATGAACGTATGGAAATCGCCAATCACGGATATGAAACAGTTAAGAAGCTGCATACATATGATACAAGACTTATACAAATGATAGATATGGCATTCCCAGCAAAATCATGAATATAAAAACTGGCTTTGCAGAATCAACTCATGATTGAGAATATTTTAAAATCCGATATATACATGCACGTAAACATGAATTATTAAATATATCAAGACATTAAAACCAATATTAAACAAATAATATCAAACAGATAAATGGAATTGAATTAAAAAATCAAAAAATTTTCAGAAGAATTTTTAAAAATAAAAAGAAAGGAATGTCAGCTTGTATACACTTTACCCCTTACAGCAGCCATCTATAATAGTGAAAACAACTGATATACAACAAACAAAACATTATGCGTATTCTTGAGTTTGAACATAAACACTTCGGTGTTGAAGATATGAAAGAAATACTTCCTGCCATGGGTCATGAACTCACAGTTATATCCACTCCGCTTATACTGGAACGGACAAGCGAAGAGTTTGATAAGCTGTTTGATAGTCTCATTATAGGAAATAATGATAGCCACAGTAGTAATAGCTATTGTAATACTGACAAGTACTGCAGATATGATGCTGTATTTACATTTAACTACAGCGTTGTCGTATCCAACTGCTGTAACCGCCACAACATCCCTTATATAGCATGGGTATATGACAGCCCGCTGCTTACAATATACTCATACACTATAACCAACCCCTGCAACCACATATTCCTTTTCGACAGCGCACAGTATATTGAGCTTAAGAATGGTGGAATCGATACAGTGTACTATATGCCACTTGCTGCCAACACTGACAGACTGGATAAGCTCACACTGAATGAACATATTCATGAGGTGTTTGACAGTGACATATCTTTTGTAGGCTCTATGTACAACGAAAAGGGAAACTTCTACGACAGAATATATGACAAGCTGAATCCTTGGGCGAGAGGCTATCTTGATGCCATCATATCCGCCCAGCAGAATGTATATGGAATGAACTTCCTTGAAGATATGCTGTCTGGAACACCAGAAACTAACAAAATACTTGCAGAGCTTATGCGTGTAGAGCCCTATACGCCTAACCACGATGGCATAGAAACTCCTGCATACGCATATGCCAACTACTTTCTTGCAAGAAAAGTCGCACAGAACGAACGTAAAACCCTCCTTACTGCTGTATCAGAGTATTTTAAAACAAAGCTGTATACACATAACCAGACACCTGATATGCCGCATGTTATCAATCAGGGACCTATAGACTTCTACGACAACATGCCTTATGTGTTCAAATGCAGCAAAATCAACTTAAATATAACACTCCGAAGCATAAAAAACGGAATTCCGCTCAGATGTATGGATATCATGGGTGCCGGTGGCTTTCTTATGACGAACTTCCAGTCCGACCTGCTTAACCACTTCGTGCCTGATGTTGATTTCGTATACTTTGAATCAAAGGATGACCTCATAAGAAAATGTGATTACTATCTAAAACATGAGGATGAACGTATAAAAATCGCCGCTAACGGGCATAAAAAAGTCCTGCAGCTGCATAACTACAGGACAAGACTTAATGAGATATTTAGTGTATGCGGGCTTTTGTAATGCCCGCATATACTAAATAAATCCATATTATCTTTACATGTTATCTTTACCAGTTACCTCTGCCCTTATGACTCTTTAATATATTTCTTTATAAGACAGGTATGCTCTTTGGTATGTGTATCATAATTAATTCCAACTAACAATATGCTGCCTGTATATGATCTTACAGAATCTGGATAACGTCTTTCTTCTATCTGCTGCAAAGCCGTATCAGCACTCTTATTCCACTTTTTTCTTCTAGTCGCTTTAACAAGCTCCTGTCTGATTTCCTCATTAGGAATAACTGCTGTTTTAAAGCCTTGATCATAAGCTAAATATCCAAGATGAATAAGATAAGTAATCACATCATCTTTGTTGACAAAGCTGATCGTATCATTTTGAAAAGTTAAGAGCTGACTGTGTTTTCTGCTTCTTTATAGGTAAAATACCTGTCATATATGCAAGCTGGATATACTTCGTTGGTTCAGTTCCTTTAAACATAGCTCTAAGGCCTGAAACGCTGAATTATCTGGATTAACAATTGTCCCCATAGTTGCTTTGCCTTTCTTTTACTTAATAATGTCAAAAAATTCTTTATATTATAATTATTCCCATAAATTCATTCTATCATTTAATTAGTGGTATCACAATCGCCTGTTATTACAACTTCTTTTCCTTTAAATGCAAAAACCATAGCTTCTTATTCATGTCCTGTTTAATCCCCTTTGCAAGTAGCTGTGTTTTATATGCCTTATCCTTATACCTGCCTAAAAAGAAACTCTCGACCATACTAAGCATAAAAATCTTGCCATAACGCCTCGGTCTTGTAATAAGAGTAACATCATCTCCTGTTTCCCACCAGTCCCTGATAAATGCTGTTTTATCTATATACATAAGTTTTCTCGTTCATATCTTTTCAAAATTTCAAGATATTATTATGTTCCAGCATTATATTATAAATATTTTTATATATTTTTCTATTAATTCTAATGATGATTTACATAAAATATACTATTTTAAATTTTAAAAATCTTTTCTTCCAATATTGGCTTTTATTATATCAAATGGTATAATTCAATTAAAAAATTTATAATACATAATTAAAGAGGAAACCACATTGCATTTTGATGATAATTTTTTTTCAACTGAAGTAAGAAACGGTTTTGAAATTCCTTCTATGATGAAACGTGCATGGGCTGCACAAATGGAAGTATTTCAAATTGTGTCTGAAATATGCTGCAAAAATAACTTAAGATATTTTGCAGACTGGGGAACACTACTTGGTGCAGTAAGACACAAGGGAATGATCCCATGGGATGATGATATTGATATCTGCCTTATGAGAGAAGAATATAATGAATTAATAAAAATTCTTCCTAATGAATTACCTTATGGATTTGTTGTCGCTGGAATGTATGCCAGCTCAGAACGTCTGCAAAAGGCTGCGTTCGTACCTCAACTAAGGGTTATAGCCGATGAAACATTATGGGATTTTAATGATTATATGCAATATTTCCATGGTTTTCCATACCAACGTGTTGGTATTGATATTTTTCCAATAGATTATATATCTAGAAACAATGAATTTACAGATATTCAAAAGGAAATAATAAGTCTTGGAATAATGATACTAGCTCAATGGGATAAATTACAAAAAGCAAACTCATTAAAACAATACATAATGAAGCTCAGCCTTTTATGTAATATAGATATTGAATTAAATTCAACTACACAAAATTATATATGGAAAATAATTGATAATGTATCCTCATTATGTTACAAAGATGAGTCAGATTACGTTACTGAATTTCAATTCTATATTGAAAATGCTGATTATAAAATTTCAAAAAAATACTATAATGATATTATTAAAATGCCTTTTGAAAACTTTTCCATAAATGCTCCTGCCGGTTATGCTCAAGTGCTCCGTGCAGAATTTGGAGATTATATGACACCTGTAAAAGGTAGTGCTGAACACGATTATCCATTCTATGGGCACATGGAACATGAACTAATTAGCCAAATTAGAAATGTCGGTTTTAAAGGTACTGTTGATGAATTCTGTGAAGAAGTTTCAAGTGGAAGATTACGTGTCTAATACATTTACTACATAAACATGGAGGTTAACCTTTATATGCTAGATTTAAAAAAATACAACTATGCAGGTGAAACACCTAAACCTATATTTAACACTGACTTTTATTCTGGAGATGATTTATATTCAGATGGCGATATTGAAGATAAAATTATCAGTATTATTGCACAGAAACCAGACACCGATTATGAAGAAATTATCAGTTATAATTATTCATGGCCTGTATTCTATCACCTTACACGAATACGTCAGAATCTTCTTAACTGGTATCCTATAGATAAGAATTCAGATGTTCTTGAAATAGGATGTGGTATGGGTGCAATAACTGAATTATTATGCAAAAAAGCAAAAAATGTTACTGCCGTTGAATTATCTAAAAAAAGAGCTACTGCTACATATTTAAGATGCCGCAATTATGATAATCTTGAAATAATTGTAGGGAATCTTAATGATATTCAATTCAGCAAAAAGTACGATTACATTACGTTAATAGGTGTTCTTGAATATCAGAATAACTTCACGAATTCTGACAACCCTTTCGTTGACTTTCTAAATACAATAAAAAAGCTTTTAAAACCTGATGGTAAACTTCTTATTGCTATAGAAAATAAATATGGATTAAAATACTGGTGTGGTGCTCCAGAAGACCATAGTGGAATACCATTTGATGGAATTAACAATTACAAATTCAGCAATATAGCACGTACATTTTCCAAAGCTGAGCTGAATTCTATAATAATGGCAAGTGGTTTTAAAAATACATATTTTTACTATCCACTTCCTGACTATAAAATGCCTCAAGTTATATATTCAGAAAAATACCTTCCAAAAAACGGCTCATTAGATAGTTGGACTCCATATTATTCTATAAATAATAACTCAATGATATCGGATGAAGAACACATTTATAATGATCTTATAGAAAATAATATGTTTGAATTTTTTGCCAACTCTTTTCTTGTTGAATGTTCAATTAATAATAATGAGCTTGGAACTATAGATTATGCTGTTTCATCACCATTCAGAAACTCTGAATTCAATATTATAACAACTCATTCATATAAAAATGGCTTCTGCAAAACTGCTACTGATAAAAGTGTTAACTTGCTTTATACTATTGACGCTAACCATAAAGCACTATCTTTAAGAGACTTGCACACATGTAAAACCAATATTAATGGTAACACTCTTACGTCTGAAACTATAACTGGCACATCTTTAACTCAATTACTTATTGATGCGTATAAAACAGGGGTTGCAGATAATGTATACCATATATTAGACAAACTTTATGATGAAATAAAGAAAAGTTCAGACTCCTCTGAAAAACTTAATTCAATATTCAACAGCACTAAAGAATTAACTTTAGATGCTCTGGATAAAAATGATAAGATTCTTGCTAATGGTTTTATAGATATGATACATAAGAATTGTTTTGTTGATAACAATGGCAACTATATATGGATAGACCAGGAATGGTGTTTTAACAATATACCTGCAAGTTATATATTATATCACAACATTGTAGAATTATATGAATCTAATTCAATGCTTAACTCATACATAAATATTAATAAGATTTTTGAACATTATAACCTTAATGATAAATCAGAATGTTATTCTTATATTAAAAATTCAATAATAAATAATACTATCTATAACAAATATTCTGTTTTTAATTATGCACAATTAACAAACTTTGACTATAATCAGATAGGAAATAACATTATATCACTATACAATACGCTTACTAATAAAGAAAATAGTGTGTCCCAAATAGAACAGAATACTAATAATTTATTAAAGCATGGTACCATAGAGGATCTTGTAAACTATATAAATACTCTTACTGATGACATTATACTAAAAAATATCCCTGACATTCCTAAGTTTATTGTCAAATATCTTAACGCAGACATTGATGAACAATTACAACTCAGTAATAAAGTCAAATGCTATAAAGATATAGCAAAAATTCTATAATAAAAATCTACAACCAGTATATACAATATCTATATGAAAATATTGTATATACTGGTTGCATCTTTATTAATATATTTATATTACATTTTAATTATTTAATAACATTGCATCAAATCCATAACCCACATCTGCTATAATCAGCTATTATCTTTTTATCCATAAATGAATCACTCTTACCATTTTGTGTATAGTAATCTATCAAGTCCATTATATCCTTGCATACATTTCCCTGATTACTGTATAACTTTTTGCCATTATCCATAACTGACTCATATTTATCTGGATTATTCATTATATTTTCAACCGTCCTCATGAGCGTATCTATCTTACATTTTATTACGTAATCCATAGGAACATCCGCATATCTTGGTGGATTCTGATCAGGTATCAGCCAGTCAGTTACTGCAACACTTGGCTTTCCAAACATAAGAGCCTCTACCATTACATTAGATTCATCAGACACTACCATATCACACATCTCAAGTGCAACCATTATACTTTCTTCATTTTCAATATAGTAAAGATTATCTAATGTACCTTCATGCATTTTTCTCATTTCATTTATGCTATCAGTCACCCAGTTATATGACTCTGGCCATGATGCCTGCTTGACAATAAGATTAACTTTAAGAGATGACAATGCTTTAACAAAATCATCCTCTTTGTTAAAATATTCCCATGAAGGTGCATATAAAATTGTATAATCATATTTCATATTGAATTTATTTCTAAGTTCTTCCGTTCTTTGCTTTATTTCTTCATCATACACAATATCACTCTTGGGATAACCAAGTTCATATGCACCTATTCTCGGATTAACATAATCCATGCATGCACACTGCTTTAAGCGTTCTGACCACGATTCCCCCGGAATAATACCTACATCAAACTTTGACCATTCCTCTATTTCCCATATATTAGGCCATCTATTATGTCCCTGTGCCATATCGTGTAATAATATCATTGAAAACTTGGAATTTTCTGGATGACACACATGTTGGCAATATATTCCAATTTCAGTTTTTTCTTTAATGTTATCTGTATATTTAACTGTATATCCTCTTTTAACCGCTTCATCTCCGATAGGCTTTACATTATAATATTCACCTTTATCTGTATATATAAATGTAATAACCTTAGCTATATTTTTGTTATTATATACTTCCTTTAATTCTTTACTTGACAAATTTTCTCGTCTAATTCTATCTACAATCTTTTCATATACATCTGGCATAATATTTTTTATTAATGCATAAAAAGCTTCTCTGTCCTCTTTATATTTTTCTTTATTATAATCAATTTTTAATGACAATAATCCCTCATTAATATACGCCATATTGGCATTCATTAATAATTGAAATAATATTTCCAATCTGTTAATTCTGTCTGAATTATAACAAGGTTCTTTTATATTTATATTTTTTATGTATTCTGTTGCTACAGTTATACTTGATAATACTCCATATACATTATCATTATTAATAATACTTTGCTCTATTACGCTATTGCCCAAATAGAATTTGTCATCCATTATATTTTTATATACAATATTAGGATGTGCAATTACAGTATCTGAGTTTACATACTGCCATGAGGCATTTATTATCTGAATATCTTTATACAATTCCATCTTCCACACTGATTTTGATATCTTAGATGGACTACATATTGCATTATTCTCAAGAAAAGTTATGTATTTGCTGTCTGTACTCTTCATATAATCAATAATGTCTTCATAGCTATCTTCTTTAGTTGTCCTGACAATTTCATAGTTATTATAATTCTGTGTTTTAATAAAACTATCTACTGCTTTATCTTCACAATTCATACATATAACAGATAATTTAGGACCATAATAACATAATATCCACCAATATTCTTCTATGAATTCATCTGATATATATACTTTACCATACATTACAAATGCAACATATGCTTCTGTATATTTATTCAGCTTTACAAAATTTATAATAATTTCCTGCATTTCTTTTTTGTATTCTTTGTTATTCACTCCAGTTTCTCCTCATCATTATAATCATCTCTGATTTATCATATATGTTTTTATAATATCTTTAAAACCAAAAATTTATTCTTAATTTGGGTTAATTAATTATAACATATTATATCTATATTCTATATATACATTTTAATTAATCATCGTAATATGATATAATATGTTATCAATACATAATATTACAAAGGTACTTAATAATTTATAAGGTACTTAATAATTTATGAATCAAGATAAACAATATATGGAATACAATGAAAATTATACAGAAAATACATTAGAAAATGAACGCCTATGGTATTCACAACATAATGATGAATTAACATCTTTAAGGCAATCAATTAATTTATTTCTGTCATCAAATAGTATTAATTCAATATATGAATTATGCTTATGCTTTGAAGAACCTGTTATTATAAATATGTTATTATAAATACTTATCAAACAGTTCCTGATATAGCTTACTGTATTATAGCTATTACTATTTCTATGGAAGAATTTAATGCTAAAATAACACATAATTCCTTTTTACTAAATATTCATTCAATTGATGAACTAATAAGTAAAATAAAAAAATATAAATTTTTGCTGTTAAATCTGGAATTTGACATCAATCAAGAAAATTCGCTTAACATAATAACTTATGATTTAAATAATAATAATTTATCAACAATAGCACTATAGTATCTAATTAAAACATCTTCCATTAATAAGAATGGAATACTTAATAAGATTTGTAATTACCTAAATAATACAGACAATAATAATAAAAAAGACGAATTATTAGCTATCCATCATAATTTAAATTCTACTCACTGAAAGGATTAATACTAATGAATAACAAAAAATTTTGTTTTATAATGTGTTCAAATAATAAACAATATGAAGATGAATGTATGCTTTATATAAATGACTTAAAAATCCCGGATGGTTACATTGTTGACAATATAATAATTCACGATGCTATATCTATGACATCCGGATATAACAAAGCTATGAACTCTTCAGATGCAAAATATAAAATATATCTCCATCAAGATGTCTTTATCCTTAATAAAAATTTCTTATTTGATTTACTTTACTATTTTTTCCGATAAATCTACGGGAATGATTGGAATGGTAGGTTCTCCAAAATTCCCTAGAAATTGCACAATGTGGTATGGGTACAGAATAGGAATATTTTATTCTAATAACATATATTCATCGTCCTACAATGAATTACAGAAGGTTACTGTTCCTACAAATGTAGAGGCTATTGATGGTTTTTTAATGGCTACACAATATGATCTTTTCTGGCATGAAGACTTATTTACTGGGTGGGATTTCTACGATGTATCACAAAGCTTTGAATTTAGAAAAGCTGGATATAATATAATAATCCCCCCTTCTGATACTCCTTGGTGCTTTCACGATGATGGTATTATGAATTTAACTAATTATAATGAAAACAGAAAACTGTTCCGAGAATACTATAAAGATATGCTATAAACATGGGAGGTTAAAATTTTATGCGTGATTTATCACAATATAACAACGATGATAATATACCGAAACCATCTTTTAATACATCATTCTATTCAGGTGAAGATATATATTCCGATGATAATATTGAAGACGATATTATACATATAATAGCTAATAATCCTACAACAAACTATGAAAAAGATATTAATAGTAATTTTTCATGGCCTGTATTCTATCACCTTACACGTATAAGACAAAATATACTTAATTGGTATCCTTTTAAAAATAATTCTAACATTCTTGAAATTGGATGTGGCATGGGTGCAATAACAGAATTACTATGTCAAAGAGTTAAATCAGTTTCTGCTGTAGAATTATCACACAAAAGAGCAACTGCTACTTACCTAAGATGCCGTAACTATGATAATCTTGAAATAATTGTTGGAAATCTAAATGATATACAGTTTAATAAAAAATATGATTATATTACACTAATTGGTGTATTAGAATATCAAAATAAATATTCTAACTCAACTAATCCATTTGTAGACTTTCTTAAAAAAATTCGTACCCTTTTAAATCCAAATGGAAAGCTTCTTATTGCTGTAGAAAATAAATATGGCATTAAATACTGGTGTGGAGCTCCTGAAGATCATAGCGGTATTCCATTTAACGGAATTAATGACTATAAATTTAGCAATATAGCAAAAACATTTTCAAAATCAGAACTCAATAAATTAATTATAAATAGTGGTTTTAACTATTCATATTTTTATTACCCACTTCCTGATTATAAAATGCCTCAAGTTATCTATTCCGAAAACCACCTTCCACATAATGGTTCTATGGATAACTGGATTCCTTATAATTCCTTTAACAGTAATTCAATGGTTTCAGATGAGAAACTCCTTTATCATGATATAGTAAATAATAATGTATTTGAGTTCTTTGCCAATTCTTTTTTAGTTGAATGTAGTATATACAATGAAAAAATGGGTGAAGTTGACTATGCAGTTTCATCACCATTTCGAAAGGCAGAATTTGATTGTATGACCATACATTCTGGCGATAAAGGTTTTTATAAAATGACTACATATTCTAACCAAAACTTTTTATCAAATATTAAAGCTAATCATACAGAATTGTCCAATAGAGGATTATCTGTATGCAATACTAAAATAGTAGATAATATACTTTATACACAAACAATAAAAGGTACACCTTTAACCGACATACTTATTGATGCCTATAAAACAAGATACGAACAAAATGTATACAAAATATATGACAAAATATATGATGAAATCAAACAAAGTTCTGAAGAATCCTGTACATTAAACAATATATTTAATAGTTCTGAAGATTTATACTTGGAGCAATTAGATAATAATGATAAACTTCTGATGAATGGTTTTATAGATATGATTCACAAAAATTGTTTTATAGATACTTCTGGTACATTCACTTGGATTGATCAGGAATGGTGCTTTAATAATATTCCAGCAAGTTTTATATTATATCAGAATATTGTTGAACTGCATATGGCTAATCCATGGTTAAATTCATACATTTGTATTGAAAATATTATACAACATTATAATCTTTCTGGAAAAAAACATTGCTATTATGCATTAAAAAATATTATTTTAAATAGCATTCAAAATAAATATTCTACCGACAACTATAAACAACTATGCTCTTTTAACAATGAGCAATTAAATAATAATATTATAATGCTATATAATAATTTAAATAATGTTACCTCAACGACATAAAATCATCTTAAAAATTTATATAATTTTAAAAAGGAATATAATATGTATACAAATGAAGACACTGAAGAATATGTTAATACATTATTAACAGAAAAATCTAATAAACTAAAATCTATATCAAACGATTTACCACAATTAAAAAACTCCATAAATTCATTTTTACAAGCTAACAATGAAAATTCCATCTATAATTTATGTACTTTTTTAAATGATGCTAATTTCATAACAAAATATAATTGTGATTCAGAAATAGCATATTATATAGTAGCCGCATGTATAACTGCGAAGGAATTCAATAACAGGTCTAACAACATTCTATTTCTTCGCAATATACATTCAATTAACGAAATAATTGAAGTAATTACAACATATAAGCTCTGTATTATAAATATAGAATTCGACACTAAAAGAAATGAAGCTTTAAAATACTTGAAGAATAAAATTAATATTTGTAACTACATATCAGATTTTTTGTATTAATATACTAAAACTTCGCACATAAAATTTAGCTATACACCTTGAAAATTCAATATCTGGCAGTTATTCGATTGTCATTGTTCAGCTTTATGCAGCTTGCAGTTGAGTTTTCAACATTATTGGAAGTGCATTTATAAATGCACCCACCAATTCGCTGATTTTCTCATCTGACAACTCAGTATTTTCCGTAAGCATTGTCCTGAACATTTGAAGCATCATTTGAAATGCCTGTATCCATGTGATATCAGACATCTCATCGGAAGAACATCTTTGGAGTTTTCTTAACCATGCCGATTACATCATATCCAATCTCTTTTACAGCATGAAGCGTACTCGGAGAGGAAAACCAGCTGTCGAATAGAACATATTTCGCAGGGATTACCGCCTTTCTAGCAGCTTCTAAAAGCGTAAGCATGGCGGAGGTTCATTTTTCCATGGATAGTTTCCTGCGTTTGTATCCAATGGTTCTTTTATCTACACTTGATGCTTCATTGATTCGGTTTTTCTCGTTTTCTGTAGAAAGAAGGATGCCGTTTACCGGCAGAAATGTACTTCCGTCTGACCATCCAAGAGTAAGCATTCGAAAACCAAAACGATATGTATGCTTTGCGTGGTCGTAGACTTTTGCAAGAAGTTCTACCTTTTTGGAACGGTTACGCTCAAACATAGAATCATCAATGATAAGAACATTTGCACGGTCTTCCGAATCCAGTGGAACGACGACATCTTTGATGATCCGTGAGGAAAGAATTGTACTGGTCAAGCATTTTTGTAACACTCTGTTCGATAAATACCTATCTGTAACGAGCCTCCATTGGTGTTAAATAATTATTGTACGAATGTGGACGAACATAATTGTACCAGTTTATATATTTCATGGTGAGCTCGTCCATCATCTCTACATTTGGGAATGAAGATACGTTATAAAAGTTGCTTTTAAAGGTATTATAAAATCTTTCCATGGGAGCATTATCATAAAGGCAGCCAGCCTTACTCATGCTTTGTGTTATATTATTGGCTTTACAGAAATTAACGAAATCCCATGAGGTAAATTGTACTCCCTGGTATGAGTGCAGAATCACTTTAGGGTAGTTTTCTTTTTTCAGGGCTGTTTTCAAAGTGTTTATTGCCAAATCAGTGTTGATATAATCACTGTTTAATGAAGCAACAGCTGACCTGTCATACAAATCAATAATTGAACAATTATACCTAAATTTTCCATTTGACTGGCGCATATATGTGAAATCAGTGCACCATACTTTATTTTTGCAATCGACAGTAAAATTCTGGTTTAAGAGATTGTCAAATATTTTATTCTTCTTGCCGGTCTTATAGCCTGGCTTGGAGTGCATAATTACAGCACATAAATTCAATTCCTTATTCATGTATTTATGCATAGTTGTATTGCTTACTTCATATCCATAGCGCTTGATAAAAATGCGCATAGCTCTATAGCCTATAACACGATTGTTATTGTAATAAACATACTTTATAAGCTCAAAGATATGTGCTAAGCGTTTATGATATTTCCGCTTTGCCTCCTTTTTGTAGTTGTAATAACAATTAGGGCTGATTCCAAATTTATTGCACAGCCATCTTAAACCAAATATTTTTTTATTATCGTCGATAAATCGATATACCACTAATCGATTTCCTTTGCGAAGAATACCGCTGCTTTTTTTAGAAAGGCAATTTCCTTATCCTTCTCGTTTAGAAGCTGATTTAATCTTCGAATTTCCTTTGCTTCATTAGATTCAGATGAGGTGCTGGTGGTATAAAGGCATTCTTTATAACCACACAGTCCATCAAAAAACTGAAAAGCAACTTAAAAGAATGGTGTCTTGACTGCAAAGGCTGGCAGTTAGAGGGAAGTAAGAAAACTTATGATATTTCTGAAATTGAGGATACTCCTGAAAACAGAAACAAGATTTTTTATAAGCAGATGCTTGTTGAAGGCTATGATGAAGAAAGAGATATAGCATTTGACCAGACACTTATTGTCACATACTCTCTCAAATACAAGCTGTACCAACAGACTATACGTGAGCGCCAGATTGAAAGAGCAAAGAAATATCTGCAGCATCCGGCACAGTATGCCAAACACTCTGTTACAGATGCAAAAAGATTTATCAAAAAAACTCCTGTCACTAGTGATGGTGAAATCGCAGAAAAAGCTGCATATGAGTTAAATATAAATGCCATTGAAGAAGAAGCAAAGTACGATGGTTTTTATGCCGTATGTACAAATCTTGATGATGATCCGGCTGAAATAGCCAGAATAAACCATGACAGATGGGAAATAGAAGAATCCTTTAGAATCATGAAATCTGAATTTGATGCAAGACCTGTGTATCTTCATTGCGACGACCGCATAAAAGCACATTTTCTCACCTGCTTCATATCGCTTATGATTTACAGAATACTTGAAAAACAGCTTGATAACAGCTTTACTTGTGAAGAAATCATAAACACCATGCGCAAAATGAATGTCAGGGAGGTTGGGGAATATGGCTATATACCTAACTATACCAGAACCGAGCTTACAGATGCATTGCATGATAATGCAGGATTCAGAACCGATAATGAACTTACAACACCAAAGGCAATGGCTGGAATAATCAGGCGTTCCAAAGGATTATAAGTATTACGCAAAACATTACGCTTTTCACGAAAAATGTATAAAAGCCGCAAACGCAGTAACTGTCTGCATTTGCGGCGATTTTTAACATAAAGAGTGTCAAAGATGGGATTATATAGTTTTGGACTATCCATTAAAGCTCTTTTTTTCATCAATTCCATACGCTGTTTCTTGTTTAAAAATCCCTCTATATCACTAAATCTTTTTACCTTTTCTACACCAAAATAAATTTTTAATGTCTGCTCAAATTCATAATCATAAGTTAAGTAATTAAAAACATAATGTACTTCTGAAGGATTCACTTCATTTAAAGCAGATAATTTCAATACTTCTAAACCATGAAAATCATCTGTTTTTTCACTCACATCATAGATTCCGCTTATATCAAATGAATAGTCAGAAATTTCTATTCCATAGAAAAGTAACTCTGCATAATACTCTTTTCCAAGTATAATTATTTTTTTAATATCATTCATTATATTATCCCAGATTTCTTCTATCACCAGTCCTGTCAATTATTCTGATGCTGATTCAACATCAGCTTTAATCACATATTGATACGCATTAAACTGAACCTTATCCGCAGCATCCGAAATTTTTTCCAGTGCATTAAAAAATTTATTTTTTTCAATATCAGATATATTACTACTTTCGACTTCATTTATAATAGCTGCATATTCTTCTGGTATATAGCCACATGAATTTAACAATTCTGCTATTGATTTCAATGTAAAAAACTTAACATGTGTTTCATCTAAAATTCCTGACTCCCTATATTGGAACTCGCCCTTTAGCAAAGGAATCAAAACCGATATATGCATAATATTAGGAATGCTTATTAATAACTTTGCCGTGTTTTTTAAATATTGCTTAATATTCATTAAAACTTTAGCTGGTTCCAATAAATGTTCTAACACATCCCCCATTATTACATAATCAAAATATTTCTCAGGATAATTCATATTCATATTTTCTATATTCCCCTGAACAATATGTAAATTATTTGCACCTATTTTAGCAATACTATCTACTATTTCTATCCCCTCAACCTTAGAATCAGGCCATAGATATTTTATCTTTGATAATGTTGCACCACAACCACAGCCTATCTCTAATACTCTTATAGGTATATCTTTACTATCAGTAATTAAAGATATTATATCTTCTCTGGCATAAGAATAATACTGTATATCAAAATTCCACTTTTCTTTAAATATCATTCTATTTGTCTGCATAAGCTCCTGCTGTCTTTTCTTATTCTCACCAAATGACTTAGAACCCCAATGGAATATAAAACTATTATGACACAATACACATTGATATCCTGCATATTGTAATCGCACACATATATCAACATCCTCGTAATATCCCATTCCATATCTTAAATCTAAAATTCCGATATCATCTAAAGTTCTCCTTTTAAACATAAGAGCAAAACCTGATAACCATACTCTTTTTTCATAAGGATTCTTTGATGGAATATTATTAGATATCCCATATTTTATATATTCCTCTAAAGATTTATATTTTTCCTCAATCATCTGACCAGCTGCACAATTAGACTCACATCCAACTACTCCAACCTTAGAATTTTCATACAATCCCATTCTCATCCAAAATATAGCATTAGGTGTTACTAGAGTATCATTATTAAGTAAAAATATATCATAGTCTGACGAAGCTGCCTTTATACCCTGATTGCATGCAGCTCCAAATCCTTTATTATCATTATTTTTTATCAAAATAATATTATCCTGTTTTTCCAACCACTCTCTTATACCATCACTGGAATCATTATCAACAACAATAATCTGATTATCAATTATATTACTATTATTTTTTATACTATCTATACATATTTTCATAGCATCTGATGAATTATATGAAACTATTATTACAGAATATGGATTTACTTCAACACCCTGATTCTTAACTTCATTAATAACATTGCATATATATTCTTTATCCTTTTCATCTTCGCAATAAAAAAGTGCATTTTCGTAACATAAATAAGCCTGGTTGATATTCCTGGTTAGATAATATTCTCCCAATGCAAAATAAAGTTCGTAATCTTTATAATTCTGTTTTAATCCTTTGATAATCTCTTTATAACATTCCTCATACATTTCAGTTCTTAAAAGATCTGATATATACTGATAATCAATCATTATTATAGTCTCCTATATGTTTAATCTTAATATTGGTTATAATCATCCCCTACAAAATTCGCTAAAATGATTATAAACACCAGTCCATTTTATCTACTGGTTCCTTTGATATTCCCCATTTAAACGACTCATCCTCTCCACAATACTTACATGATTCCATTGGCTGAATAAGTCTGTCCTTTATTTTCCAACCATCCATTCCCGGTTCGTAAATATCTATACAATCGTGAGCATCCAATTCTGGTAAATGTTCATCATATTTTTCATTAAAATATTTATTAACAAATGGCGTACAACATGCTGCCATCATTCCCTTTGATAAAAAGGTACAATTTCTTCTATAACATTGGTTAAATATTTTTTTCTTGTCTGAATCCCCTTTAATATTAACATGCTTAGCAAAACTATCCTTTTCAATCCTCAATTCTGCATTCAACATGTTATCTTTAACATATTGAATAATCTTGTTATTATTAAGGCACTCATAATCTGATATTGATATCATAACATTATTTTCCTTAATAATTCTTATCAAATCAGCAGGCATTGACAATAATAATATACCATTAGTAACCACTGTTATATTCGCAGTGTCAAAAGCATCTCTTGCTGTTTCTATAAATTTTCCTATATCTTTATTTAGAAGTGGTTCTCCCCCCAGCAGATATATTGTTTTTATATTTGAAAATAGCTCTGATAACCTATGTATATCTTTATCAAACTGTTCATAATCAGCATATACCGGATGACTTACAATATTAGAATAATGAGCACAACCACGACAATTAAGATTGCAATGATCAGCAATATGGAATTCTATCTGATTAAGTACCGGACCTACTGCTGAATATTCTTTAATAGCTTCATTATTGTCTACTTTGTCAGGAATTATATATATTTTATCTATTCCGATTTCTCTTAATATGTTAGTATAATAAGTATTTTCTGGTTCTGACTGCAGTACTCCATCTATATCCCCATTCTTATATAATTGCAACATATCACTTAGTGAATATGTTACATCTGAATCTGCATAATTACCAAGATTTACATCGGATAAACCGACTATAGCATCTGATACACCATATCTTTCAGCAGTCTGAAGTGCATCATTCCAGCTTTCAGCCTGTCCAAATATTATTAACCTCATATTAATTTCCTACTTTCCATAAATTATTAAAAACCATTTAAATTATAACTTTTTTATAATTGTTACGCAATTAATTATTCAGGTAATTGAACACTCATAATCAATCTGATAAACTATTGGTATAATTATAAATTGTTATTTTAATGTTAATAATACATATGGGAGATATGAATAACTATGAACTCTACTAAGGAATTACTTATAAAAATAAAAGATGCTGCACTTCATAATGCAATAGCTGCTAAAGATATACCTATTAGAGATATAAAAGATGCTACACTTGCTGAATATTATTCTATAATAAATGACACAGAAAAACATCAGAATGAATTATTATCTCTGTATAATGATATTGAAGCTATATCTGATAATGAAACAAATCTTGATATTATCATGCATTTTCTTGACAAAATGATCAATCACCTAATATATCTTGATTACCTAAATGTACATCATATACCTGAAATTCTTCCTGATGATATATCACCAGAAAATCAATATATACATTATCTGGAATTAGCTGATTACTACGCTGATATAAACCAATATCAGACATATCTCTGTATGGAAAATGCTTATTTTCATTGCAAAAATGAATCCATTCGCAATAATATATTAAATAATATGAATATTTATAAAAAAGATAATAATATTAATATCAACAAAACAAGTATTGTTATCGTGTCTTATAACAATCTTTATCTTATGCAGCAGTGTATATATAGCATTAGAAAACACTGTTTTAAAGGAACATATGAGATAGTTGTCGTTGATAATGCATCTACAGATGGTGTAACAGAATGGTTAGAAACACAAAAAGATATAATACTAATTAAAAATTCAACTAATTACGGTTTCCCTAAAGGTTGTAACATTGGGATATCTCATTGCAATGAAAATAATGATGTATTTCTCCTTAATAATGACACCCGCCTTACGCCTAATTCATTATTCTGGCTTAGAATGGGACTGTATGATTCTAATGATACAGGTGCTACTGGTGCAGTTAATAACTATAATGGAACAATCGAATATATTAATCTACCATATAATTCTGTTGAAGATTATGAACGATTTGGATATGTTAATAATCAATTCAAAGAAAAGTCTTTCGAAAACTGCACTTTTTTATGCGGATTTGCTATGTTAATCAAAAGACAGGCTCTAATGCAAACCAATCTACTTGATGAAAAGCTTTCTCCTGGATATTATGATGATGATGATATATCATTTCAATTAATTAACAAAGGATACCTATTAAAAGTCTGCCATAATAGTTTTATATATCATGCTGGGAGTCAGAGCTTCAAGAAAATAGATCTTAATAAAGTGCATGACATATATGCTAAAAACAGAAAATATCTTACACAAAAATGGGGATTTTCGCCAGAAGATGTCCGTGTAAATATGGATTTAGAATCACATATTAAACAATTATCTGATGATTCTCTCCATATTCTTGAAATAAATGCTCACAATGGTGCCAACTATGAACACCTTAAGTATATATATCCTGATATGAAATACTTAGGAATGGAACAGAATTCACATTACCTTAACTGTGCTGCAAAAAATGCACCTATAATATGCTGTGATTATATGCAATATGATTATACTCCTTACTATAAAACAATGGATTATATCATTGTAAATGATTTTAATTTGTTTACAGATATGCAAAAGGAATCACTACAACGCATATTAACACCTGTTATTAAGGCAACCGGACAAATATTATTTATAAATAAAATCATATCTAAGCAAATATGATACTTCAAAAGCCAATCCCAATTCATACATATACCATAGGGATTGGCTTTCATATGTTTTTCTTACCTTAATCCATATTATAATATCATTACTATTTTAATAATATTTCCAACATTTTAACTATATTATCAGTTACATTTAATATTTCCGCATCTCTAAGTATTATTTCCAATCTGTGGTTAAATGTATCCGTTTCCAAATAATCTTTTTTATATTTTCCCAACATATAACAGCTCGATACAAGATAATTCGTACTATTTGATGAAACCCCACCAGATGACATATTAGCATCAACTAATATATCATCTAAAAAAAGAGCCTTATATTCTTTAGCAAGTCTTAGGGCATAGTCATAATCTTCCAAGGCTGTAAACTGAGCATCATAGCCACCTATCTTATCATAACATTCCTTTTTCATAATCAGGCATGGACATGCTACAAGATTATCATACAACAACTTGCCAAATATATCTCCTGACATACTATTAACTTCAACATCATATTGTGGTAATACTATTCTACCATTACTATCTAACGTATATTGCATTCTGCTGTAACAAAAACCAACAGAATCATCCTTTTCCATAGCTTTTATCTGTTTTTCCAGTTTGTCTTTATGCCATATATCATCAGAATCCTGAAATGCTATATAATCACCACTTGCTATTTTCATTCCATAATTTCTAGCATATACAACACCCTTATTGGGCTTATATGAATAATACTTTATTCTGATATCTTTATATGAACTTATCAGTTCTTTTGTTTCATCTGTTGACCCGTCATCCACTATTATTAACTCCAAATCATCATATGTCTGGCTTAACACACTATCTATAGATTTTTTAATAATGCCAGCACGATTATATGTTGGAATAATTACACTTACCATAAAATCACCTTTACTTTAACCTATTCATTTTTGTTCCATTAAATATTTCCTTGCATCTTTAAAGAAACTACAAACTATCAAAATCATAACTATTCCTAGTGGAAATGCTGCTATTATACTTACTGATTGTAAGTTATTCATAGAGCTGTCGGAAAACACAAGTGCAACAGGTAAGATTATAAGCAGTATACACCATAATAACTGTATAAGCTTATGTGGATTTTCTTTTTCTTCTAACTTTTTATAACTGTAGCAGGATGCAGTATATGCTATTGAATCAAATGAAGTCGCATAAAAAGCTATCATCGTTAATAATACCCATATAAGAACTATTTGAGCTAGCGGTAACGTCTGAATTATGTTAATAATTACCTGGTATGCATCACCATTTGATCCATATTGTGAAATAAAATCATACTCCCCAGAAGTCTGAAGTCCCATACCATAATTTCCAAGGACTATAAAGCTAGTTATCGTAGAACCTACGCCAAAAATATATCCACCAAGAACTGTCTGCTTTATAGTTCTTCCCCTTGATATGTTACCTATAAAAAAAGGGGCTGCTACACACCATACCATCCAGTATGCCCAGTAATATATAGTCCAGTCCTGTGCAAAACCAGTCCTTCTTAATGGATCTGTATATGTTGATAATACAATAAAATTCTGAGCCATTCTTCCAAGTGATTCTATACCTGTTTCAATAATATATCTTCCATGTCCACCTGCTAATAATACAAATAAAATCAATCCAAAAAACATATATATACATACCTTAGCAAGAACACTTATTCCTTTAAAACCATGTAATAACGAATATGTATACACAACACATGTTATAAATATAATAAATATTGTGATTATAGTTCTATCTATCGTAACATGAAAAACATTCTCTATAATAGCTGCCATTAACGGAGTAGCTACGGAGAAAGTAGTCGCTGTTCCCGCAAGTAACGCAAACACAGCTAGCAAATCTATTAATCTTCCAATAACTCCATCTGTGTGTTTTCCCAGTATAGGCCGACAGGCTTCAGAAAACCGCTGACGTTTTCTTTTTCTTACATGCAGCATGAATCCAAACGCAACTGCCAACACAAGATAAAACGCCCATGGTATAAAACTCCAATGAAACAAAGGAAATACTCCTACCCATTCCTGCATAGACCCCAGCTCTTTAATATGTTGATTATCAGCATACATTACCCATTCTGAAAAAGAATAAAATAAAATATCCGCCGCAAGTCCACACGTAAACATCATCGAACCCCATGTTAAAAAAGAATATTTCGGCTTTTCATCAGACTCTCCTAATACTATGCTGCCATATTTTGACGTGCATAAATAAATAGATACAATAAATATTCCTAAACCTATTACAATATAATATGTGCCAAATGTATCCCCAAAGAAAAAACGTATTTGTCCCAATATATCATTTGACTGTTCAGGAAAAATAAAAAACAAAAAACTGATTACCACTATAATAAACATAGGAATTAAGGTAATAAACCAGTCTACTTTCTTTCTATTTAACATTTCCTATCTCCTCAAGCTTTTGTGTATTATAAAAATATTTATATCTTTTTCTGTCTACGTTAAATATAAAACCTGCTGCAGTATTATCTATATCCTTAAATGCTTTTATATGTGTAATCTTATCTTCACCCAATCCTAATTCATTTGAAATATATTTTATAATACCAGAACGTGTATCATGTATATATGTATTATCAAATAATCTTAATTCATCCAATGTATCAAATTCAAAAATAAAACCCGGTTTATATTTTCTTATTCTCATTGGTAGTTCCTTAATATGCTCTATATATATTGACTCCCATAGCTTATCCTTTGTTTTTTCTTCATCATACTCTTCATCTAAAATGCTTATAAATTTTTCACTAAACATTTTTGTCCAAAAAACATGTCCAAGCATTACCCATGAGTCAGCACCACCTACTGTAACTTTTTTTATCCAGCCATTTTCATCTGTGATACACCATTCATTAGTTTTTCCTTGTGCATACACAGCCGCATAATAACTTTCAGACACCTCTTTCTCAAAAGGATTATCTACAAAATAATTATCTGATGAACATATATAACTATTTTTCAAATAGCTTTTTGCAACATATATTGAAGAATTGTTATTTCTTGTTAGATAATATGGATTATAAATGAGCTTAACGCCATATTTATTTTTAAGATATTCAAACTTTTCTGCCTTATATCCAAGAACAACTACTATTTCTTTTATCCCTGCATCAAGCAGTTGTCTTATCTGCCTCTCTATAAGGACTTCCCCTCGTATCTCTATAAGAGCTTTAGGCAGTTCATATGATAATGGAGCGAATCTGCTTGCTGTGCCAGCTGACATTATAATCGCATTATCAACTTTCATCTGATAGTTCCTCCATGACTATTTTATAATATTCCTTTGCATAACTATATTGGCGCAATGAATATTCACCAAACTCTACACCTAACTTTTTCTTGTACTCGCACCAGTTACTCCATAACAAGCCGCAAACCGCAATATAGCAGTATATTTTAATTCTTGTACTTTCATCACACTTTCCATCAAAATATATATCTATCAGATTGTCTACATGCCTCTGGTCATATAAAGAATAAATACAGAACATCGCAATATCTACATGAGGATCCTGCATACCTGCATACTCCCAATCGGTCAACTGCACACCTTCATTACAAAACAAGAAATTATCAGGCACAGCATCTATATGTGTCAGGCACCATTTATTTCTATGCTCCTCTATATATGATTTTAAATGCATCACATTTTCCTTAGTTTCTTCATAATCACTGTAAATAGAAGGAGTTCCTTCCCATAACTCCTCATAATATTGAAGCTGCCCAAAAATATCAAATACATGATTAGCTTTTAAATTCATATTATGAAACTCTTTGAGTTTTTTCATACATACTATCAGGTCATCCTGATTCATACTATCACATACTCTTACATTCTCAATATACCTTGTAATCTTAAAACCATCCTTGGGATTAATATATACTGGATCATCACATATATCTTTCCCCTTAATCGTATGATATACCCTTGCTTCATTTTCTCTATTTATGAGCTGGTTAGCGCCTTCACCTGGAATACGTATTATATATTTTTCACTCTTGCATATGAATGAAAATGATCTATTAGTCATACCCTTTTTTTATATCTTAATATCTGTTATTTTATCTTCACTGACGTTGAATACTTTTGCTATTGTAGATATTGAAGTACTATCAATAAAAGTTTGATTTACTTTTTCCGTCCCCTGTGCATTCATAAATTTATCCTTTAAATTCTGTTAACATATGCATAAATTTCTCACTATATTCTAATAAATCTGAATATATTTAGTTCTATCCAGTATAAATTTAATAAAACTTTTCTTTAATTTTTCATCATTTATTTCATTTCCTGCTGAATCATATAAGTATGCCTTATACTTTGACATGTCAACCTTTCCATAATCTGTAACATTACTTAAAGACTCCATATTAAAAATATATTTTTCACTATGTATTGCAACCATATATGGATCACCTGGATGTATAGTCTCTGTAATAGCATATTTGCTTTCATCTTTTCCTCCATATATCTTAGGCAATTTTCCATCACTAGCTATATACACATCATCAATGCCTGCAAGTTTTGTTATTATATTAGTATAATCAACAATATTTATATACTCATCAGTTACTCCTGATATATTACCGCCCCTTGTCATAAATCCTACATTAGATATTCCCCTTGATAAGTGAAATTCATCAGGCTTAACAATATATCCCTGTCCATGATCGCCAAATAAAGTTAAAACAAATTCATCCTCGTTGTAATTTTCCTCGATATAATCATATAAAACTTTCAATTTTGAATCTACATGAGTTGCAACCTTTGCATATGTATTAATTTTACCAGGATTATATTTTTGCTTTACTGAAGTTTTAGATTTTTCACCTATATCGAAATCAGAAAGTAACATTTTTGACTGAACAGCCGTTGGTAAGTTTACTTCATCTGCTACATCATGTAAATCTCCCGTTCCAATCCATATATATTGATCTGTATCTTTAAATGTTTCCATATGATCTATAGCATTAACTATAACATCTTCTGTTCTAAAACCACAATTTTGATGCTTTGCAATATATCTATCAACACCTCTGATAGAATCATATGTAGCAGATGTTGATCGCCAATCCCCACTAATAATAGATGTATAATATCCTGCTTCTTTAAAATATTCGAACAATATCTTTTGTTTTGATGGATATTTTATATTAATATCTGGACTTATCATCATATGATTCGGCACAGACAACCCAGATATTACACTTGATAAACTTGGTAATGTCCAATCCGATGATGTAAATGCATTACGACACATCATTCCCTTGCTAAAAAATTTATATGTATTTGGCATTATATTCTCTAATCCATATTCATTAATTACTTTCTGTGATATGCCATCTACAAACAAACTTATTACTAGTTTTTTATTGTGCTTATGATGAATCAGCTCTACTGGATTAGCAATAACTAATTCTTTATTTGATTGTATTTTTACATTTCCCTTTTTTAGTCTGTAGTAATTAAAATGCATTCCATAATATATAGGAATATGAACTTTTTTGTCATCATTTTCAATTAATAATGCTGTATTATTTTCTTTTGCCAGAATTGGAACTAATGATTCCGTCTCCAATTCAAAACTTATTTCTGTTCCACATGCTAACTGCTTCAACAACTCAGCTTTAAATAACTTTAAATTTTTGCTTTCTTTTACTTCGTATAAAGAAATATCAAAAGGATCATACAGACCAAAGAAACGGATATCATCTAATCCATTTGAAAAGTAATGACCTATAATATCATCCGATGTTTTAATAATATCTTTAAATAACCAGAAATAATCACCAAATTCCTTTTTATAACCATTAAGTATTTGATCTTTTTTATCTATTGATAAATCCGATGAACCTTCAACATTATCTTTTATATTTTTTATTATATCCAGACATATCTCCTGATTAAATAAAATCCAATTAATATCATTATAAAAACAATTCAAACATACAGCTCTCCCCAAACATACCAACGCATCATAATACTTATTCTCTTCATTGTATGCTTGCCCCAATAAAAACAATGCATCAACGGAAAACGGACACTTTTGCAATACAAATTCTAATTCTTCTATTCCATCTTCTATATTATCATCTATCAAGAGTAAATATGCCTTAATAATAATCATATCTGTATCTCCTGGATATTCTCTAAGATACAAATCCACCTTTTCATATGTCATATCATTTTGTTCATTTCTTTGAATTTCATTTAATATATTTTTTTTATCTACATTAATATTATTCATGTTTTGTCCTCTTTCCACATTAAAATATCTTTATATTTATTAGCATATAATTACTTTTCTTTATTATATATTTCAATTTCTTACGCTGATTATGTAATATTTAAATTATAACTATTTTAAAATTATTATGCAATTTATATACCACTATTAATTATTTAAAATTGAACAACCTTATACAATCTGATAAACTATCATTAATAAACCCAAAAAACTTTAATTTAATTATTATACAAATTAAATTAATTATAAAACTATTCAAATCAAATTTCAAAAGGAGAATGTCGATATGCTTGACCTAAAACAATATAATTACCATGGACCAACTCCCAAACCATTTTTCAATACAAATTACTATTCTGGTAATGATATGTACTGTGATGGAGAAATTGAGGATAATATAATCCGCATAATAGCCAACAATCCAACAACTGACTATGAACAAGATATAAGCGCCAACTATACATGGCCAACTTTCTATCACTTGACACATATACGTCAAAACATTCTCAGCTGGTATCCTTTTAATACTAATTCTGAGATTCTTGAAATTGGATGTGGAATGGGTGCTATAACAGAATTATTATGTCAAAAATGTAATTCTGTTACAGCTGTTGAATTATCTAAACGAAGGGCTACTGCAACTTATCTTAGATGCAGGGATTATGATAACCTGGAAATCATTGTGGGTAATCTTAATGACATAGAATTTTCAAAAAAGTATGATTACATTACACTAATAGGCGTACTTGAATATCAAATTCAATATACTCCGTCCAATAATCCATTTAAGGATTTTCTTAATAAGATAAGTCAACTTCTTAAACCTGATGGAAAGCTCTTAATTGCTATCGAAAATAAATATGGACTAAAATATTGGTGCGGTATACCAGAAGATCATAGTGGAATTCCTTTCGATAGTATTAACAACTATAAATACAGTAATATTGCGAAAACTTTTTCCAGGAAAGAATTAGAAGATTTAATTAAATTATCTGGTTTCAAAAATACTTTTTTTTATTACCCATTACCCGATTATAAATTTCCTCAGATTATCTATTCACAGGAATATTTACCTAAAACAGGTTCTATAGATAACTGGAAACCTTATTATTACCCTAATGATAACTCAACAATCGCCTGTGAAACAAATATATATTCTGATGTCATCGAGAATGACGTTTTTGAATTTTTTTCAAATTCTTTTCTTGTTGAGTGTTCAATGAATGATAGCGATTCACATGATAATATATTATTTGCTGCTGCAACGCCTTTCAGAAAAAAAGAATATCAGTTAACAACTGTATATTCAAAGAAAAATGGCTATTGTAAACTAGCCAACAAAAATAGCACTCCTTTTCTATATAATATTAAAAACAATCATGATTTATTAAAGGAAAGAGGATTAAACATTTCAGATGTTTCAATTTATAACGACCACCTAACATCTGAATATGTTAATGGAATATCATTAACACAACAACTACTAAATACTTACAAATCAAACAATATAAAAAAAATATATGATTTATGGGATAAAATTTATACAGAAATTAAAAGCAGTTCTGACACTTCACTTTTATTAAATGATATATTTAATTCTAATGAATCATTTTGTATATCGGATCTTGATGACAATGATAAAATACTCAAATTAGGTTTTATTGACATGGTACACAAAAATTGTTTCATAAATGATAACAAATTCATATGGATTGACCAAGAGTGGTGTCTGCATGACATTCCTGCAAGTTTCATACTTTTTTATAATATATGTGAATTATACATATCAAATACATGGATTAACTCAATTATAAAATATAATGATATACTTAAACACTATAATATTGATAAAAATAAAGAATGTTATATAAACATACGCACTACTTTTTTTAACACAGTATTAAACCCTTATACCATCAATAACTATAATTATCTATCTACGTTTAATGATAATAATATAAATGATAACATAAATTATCTTACTAATAAAATAAAAAAAGACAACAAAACAATATCAAACATAAAAAATGAAACAATTAATAATATCAATGGCATAATTCAAAATCAGAGTTTAAATGATATGATAATTTATGTTAATACACTAACCAATAACACTATCATTAGTGATATTCCTGCTATGCCTGAATTCATTGTACTATATCTTAATTCCAGCGAGGCAGATAAAGAATATCTTAATACTAATATACGAAATTATGATGATATAATAGCTTTTATTAATAAACAGCATTAATTTTATTAACTAATGAGCTATAAATTTTAAAATATGAATATATAAAACAATAATTAAAACATAACAATTTCAATAAATATACTACGGGAGATACTATGACAATCAAAACTGAATTAGAGAAAGAATTCCAAAGCTATAATATAGACAAAATAAAAATTTTATTAAATCAATATCTTACAGAATACAGTAACGATTATGATCGTTTTTCTTACCTGTGTAATTATAATATCCTAACCGGTAATTATAAAGATGCCCTTATGTATGCTAAAACTGCAATAAAATTAAATCCACATTGTATCGAGTCCAATTTTAATCTTGCGTACGTTTATGATTTAATGGAAGATTATCCAAACGCTTATCTATACTATCTCATATTAAAAACATTACAGGACAAACGTAATATTATATGCATACCGGATAATACAATAGTTGAGCGTCTTAATTATATAAGGCAGATTGCAGAAGAAAATGATTTTTTGAGAAACTATATACTATATGCTGAAAATTATATTCAATACAGTTCTAATGATCCTTTTCATATAATTACTGAACTTATTGGTTTTCCAATCATGCCTGATAATAATCTGTATATATGTGGACGCTATAATGATCTAATGAATCAATTCTTTATTGATTTGCCACCTAAAGATTCATATAGATGCAAAGTTGAATTATTAGAAACTACAGGAATACAGGCAAACAAATTAATAATTGACGAGAATACACCTTGCATTCTACCTGTTTTTTCTTCTGATGATAATAAACAGGAACTTACATTTACTCAAAATGATACTTCGTCCTTTTCTTATATATTAGGGGCTAAAAATACGTGGTATTATTTTAGAATTAATCAGAAAACCGAAATCACATCTAAATCATCATTTATAAATGGCACACCTATTTTATGTAAACATAAACCTGGAAATAAAAAATTAGTTTTAAATATATTTATAGACAGCTTTAGTTTTCGTGTCTTTCAATTATTTCCTGACAATAGTGATTCTATTGAGTCATTCAAAAAGTTAATGCCTAACACCTATAATTTCTTCAGTAAAGGTATTATATGTACCAATGCATATGCTGATTCAGAATGGACAACGCCAAGTCTTTCTTCTTACTGGACTGGAAAATATAGTGATAAAACCATGAATCTAAATACAGACGTATGGTTTCCTTTTGACTCTGATACAAAACTATTGTCTGAATATTTTGATGAAAATGATTACTTTACTTCAATTATAAATAGCAATGATTCATGCACACCTTCAAAAGGTTATATGCGCGGAGTAAAAAGAGAGCTCTACAAAGCAAGAGGATATAATAAAGAAGAACTTATTGCAGATACACTTGAGCAACTACGAGCTTTTAGAGAGTGTGACCAGTTTGTCACCTTGGAAATCGAAGATCTTCATGATATAGCCGGCAGCTTTCCACGTTCTATATCTATTCAGACAACAACAGATATTAAACATCTTGAAACCGATAATTATATGTTGTCAACCGTTAAGCAGACACGAAGTTTAAATAAACAAAAAATATATATGAATGAACTTTCGCAACTGGATTATTATCTAGGATTTATATTTGATTATATTGAAAGCAACTATAATCCTGATGATTACGTTGTTTCATTATTTTCTGATCACGGAACAGCTTTTATGGTTGATGATTCCGAATTAACCATATGTAAACAACGTATGAATGTACCATTTATGTTCCGCGATAACATACATCAAGGAATTACATCCGAATTTATACAAAATGTTGATTTTCCAGCAATATTATGTAACATGTGTGGTATAGACTACAACTTCAACCATACCGATTCCAACCTTCCTGAATTTCTAGGTGGAGATAAAAGAGAATTTGCATTTGCACAAACTATATTTCCTGGTGATTGTTATCAGGCTGCAATTATGACACATCAGTACACTTACTATTTTCTTAGCAAAGCAAAAGTCAATTCCGAATTCAGAATTGATATTTCTGATTCATCATATGATGTTATATATGATAATGAATCCAATTCACTCTGTACAAAATCAGAACCTGACATGAATCATCTTACTAATATCGTATTAAAACATATACAACATCTTATAATACAATAATTTAAAATATCCTTGCTACTAATTATATTCCTAATTAGAACAGTTATATATTATCCTTAACTGTTCTAATTAGCCTTTTTATCATTTGTATTTCATTTGCAATGTTACTTTATTTCTATTACAATTAACACATACATCATACATTTCTAATTTACACCAGAAATCCTACTCTCAATCGCCTTCTTCAATTTAGTAGAGCTTGTACTCTGCGTATAAGGGAAGAATACCATCGTTGAGCCATTCTCTTCAAGAAATTTCTTTTCTTCAAGCCAATATGTATTATGTTCATAATCACTTCCTGAGAACTGTACATCAAAATGATATACCTTAAACATATCTCTTGTTCCAGCAAAGTCAAGTGGAAGCTTAACAGCTTCATCCACATACCTACATGAACGAACCATTTCTATACGTTCTTCAAATGGTATGAAAGGTTCTGCCTGCTTATTCAGTCTGACTCCCTCGTCTGATACAACACCTACTATAAGATAGTTACACATCTCCTTGGCACGCTTGAACATATTTAAGTGACCTATATGAAATAAATCGAATACGCCTGCTATATAACCTATATTATATGGTTTTGATACCACTGTTGCCTCTGACTTAACAATTTGTTCTAAATCCTTAGACATATCTGATTGTCCTGAAAACCTTGGTGATTTATTATCCAATATGCTTATTCCAGCTAAGGATTGCCTATTTTCATCACCCGCATGTATATCATTCTGATATCGCTTGTTAAGTCTTGCAAGTATATTCTCCCTTCTCTTATTAGGATAATCCCTGCCTGGATCATATATATGATACTCTTCCACACCTAACTTTCTTAGCTGATTAACAACACCATAATACTTTTTAATACATATTATAAGATATATATCGTCAACTCCTATGCTTTTTATAATATCTGGTGAATTAATCGGTATTCCCTCAAGCTTTGTTCCCCACTTTGATTCATTATTATCTATGATAGAATATACTTCGTACTGCCCTGCAAACTGAGCAAGAAAACGCTTTGTATAATTTCCTGAGCCAAACAACAGCACCTTCTTTTTATTTCCATTAGTAGACAGCTTTTCTATTCCATCAAATATATTCACAAATATATCATTATATTCTTTATCGCTATAGTTAACCTTTTCTCTGTTTGTATAAACAACTGCCGGGTCAGTTCTTTTTTTATTATAAAAAGGAGTTAATTCTTCCTGGTTTCTTAACTCAGTAGTAAATCTTGAAGCCAGCCTACACCATATATCTTCACATTCTGTAAGTTGATATCTTTCCATCATTTCTCTTCTTGGAACAATCCTTTCGAACTGCTTATCTGTCCCGTCATATATTATCGATATTGAACGATACATTATTACATTGGCCGGGCAGTTCTCCCAGTAGAATTCCTGATCATAATATATAAACCTGTCTTTTTCATTCTTTGCAGCTTCATTATAAAAACAGTTTAAAGGAACCATGTCAATATATCCCTTTGATAGAATAACCCCCAGGTCTCTTCCGTTGGCACTATTCTTTTCTTTTTCAGATATTATATCCGTGTGTTCCGATGACGCTAATATAAGCTCATACATAGTGTCCATAGCCTGTATGAAAGCATTTTTATCTTTCTTCGCAATCTCTTTTAACTTAATCATAGCAACCGGCTTATCTATATATGGCATAATAAACTTGTCACCTTCTATATAGGAATTAACTACGTTTATTCCTCTGCTATGTAAATCATCAAGATTATCCTGCATAGCCTTTAACTTATGTATTCCATCAGGATATACTGGCTGTTTATACACTATTTTATAATTTGTTTCAGCATCTAATTTATTTTTGCTTTCATAATAGTTCTTATCACATATAACAGTTACCACTGCATTTTCTCTGCCACGATCCATAGATATTGTTGCGTGTAATATATTATTATTATTCGTATTTAAACTCTCATTGTTTAATGCAACAACCGTTTCACTATCATTATTATCATCAATTCTAATAATGTTGTAGTCACTTTTTAAATACTGTTCAGTCGAAGCTATATTACTTATTACACTACTCTCTATAATATAAGCGTTCGCCATCGTATGGAACAAACCATTCTTAATCAGATCCGTATATAGATACTGCTCATCAAGAAATACACTTTCAGGATGGTTATACAATGGAAAATATCTCATAGATAATTCTTCAACTGGAGTATAATCTTCTGAATAGACAAGCTGGGTTTCCTCTAATGATGGCATTACAGAATAAAACTTATTATTAAACCCTGCTGCTGATAACATATTATCAAGTTCTACTTTAGAATAGCATCTTCCTTTGATGTCATTCATATCTGCATCCGTAATTCTTCTATAATTTTCTATTCCATCAAAGCTGTGGTTCGTGTATGGATCCCTGTCTCCACATATATACTTTATTCCATATCGGTTTTCTGCCCCTATCAGCAGCTTTCCACCCTGCTTAAGATGCTTATAACAGTATTCTAATAATTCACTTACGTTCTCACATTCTTCTATAATATCTATACCAACTATATAATCATACTTTTTATAAACCTGATTATTTTTATAATCTGATTTATTATCACTGTCAAGCTTATATTTATATGATAATATAGAGCATTCATCCACTTTCCCTTTAGCTTTTAGCAATTCAATAATAGCAGAATCCTTAATACCTGAATACATATACAGTATTTCACTACCCAATCTAAAGTCATACCACACTAATGCACCCTTTGAGAAATCTTTTGTTATTGAATCACACTTAGATATATCATCCGTACACTGCATTATTATAATTCCTCCATGAATTAAAAAGCCTTTAGATGTATTATACTCTAAAGGCTTTATGAATAGCAAATTTAATTGTCATATTTAATTCTGATATTAATCCCTGCCAGGCACTTCCTACAAGTACAAGTCTATTACCCTTCCACAGCCTTAATGCTGACTGACATAACTCAACTGAAAACTCATTACATCCGTGAAGGAATATACAATCATATTGATCAAGAAACCACATATCAACACCACCGCTATAACAGTAGGTATGGGCATATATATTATTCTCATTTTTTAAAATCACCCTATGATCAGCATCTTTGGCAACTGCATATCCATATTTTGCAATAAATATTCTTGCCTTAAAGAACATATCAGGTTCATAATCAATACACATATCGTCAGGTACTTTATCTATATCTATCAATTCATCATGTGCTATAACAACCATTTTCCCACCTGTATGAATAATAAGAACTAACTATCATACATTCCTTTCTACATGATTATATATATCAATAAGCCTTGTCCAATCGTAAAGGTTATCAAAAATCTTGATATTATCTTTCTTTATCCCTAATGTCTCTAACTGTATTTTTAATTCATTTGAATAATTTTTATTAGCTATAATATATATATCATTCATGTCATTATTGCATATATTATCTATCGATTCTATTGTGTATCCATTAAAAATTCTACCAACTTTATCGTTCGAATTATCATACACTGCAGCTGCTTCTATATTCATATACTGCATTAGTAATATGAGCCTGTTAGCATATGTACCTGCACTGACTATGCTATATCTGCGCCCTTCTTTCAATGTATCAATAAGAAGATGTGCCATATCTTCTTTTTCTTTATCAATTTCACTGGAATTTCTTATATCACTTATTAAATCATTTAAAATACATCGATTATAACTATCAAGCCAATAATAAAAAGCTTTATTATCCCTAAACTCTTTCATCTCTTCTAATACCTGATTTCGGAATAATTCACGAGATTCTATGCTTAATCTATTATAATTCCAACCATAGGCTTTTATTTTTTCTCTCTTTATTTCAAATTCAATAGTCTCCATCGTATCTTTATCAATATATTTATCGATATAAACAAATTCATCAATTATGCAATTAATTTTGCTATCGGACTTAACAGAAGAGCCTTCATTATCCATCCTATAACAATAAAATGCATCATTTGTATATATACAGCTATCAGCAAATAACCCAACAAGAATAGAAAAACTTGTATCCTGAAATGATGCTCCTTTAGTTTCATTAAACCTAATATTCTTACTAACAAGAAAGTCTTTTTTATATATTCCTGACCAGATATGTACTGTATCTATAAATCTTGCTTTAGTATTATTGTATAAGTCTAATTTTTTATTTATATATTCATCTGGTAACACCCTGGCATTTTCGTAATTGATAATGTTTCTTGTTTCATTAGTAACAAATTGTTTATAACCGCTCTTCACAAAATCTACATCATACTTTTCAGCCAGAACATACAGACAGTAGAACATATTTTTATCAACAAAATCATCTGTTTCTACTATTCCTATATACTTACCACTCGCTGCCTGGATGCCCAGATTCATCTGATATCCATAGCTTTTAATATCAGATACAATAACTTTTATTCTATTATCTTTCTTTTCGTATTCTCTTAATATCTCTAATGTACCATCTGTTGAGCCGGCATCTACACATATTATCTCTATATCATGTAATTTCTGCAATATTACACTGTTAATACAAGTGTGTATATAATTTGCTACATTTAAAGATGGTAGAATTATACTTATCTTATACATAATTTTACTTTCATTTCCAAATCTGTACTTATAATTGCTACTTATAAAATATACTGTTATATTATTTTATGCTGCATTATAACAGTATTTATATTTTTAATTCGTCTATATAGGCTGTCATCAACATACGTGTATATTCACCATTACACCATATTGTGACATTTTTATGGCTAGGACAAAATTTATCTAAAATGTTTCGTATTGTCAAACTGGTGTATTTCTTGTCGAAATCCTCGTCTATATTAAATAACTTTATTAATTCCTTATATTTTTGTATTAACAAATCCATATTTCTTCACTTATCTAATAACTACCATATAGTACTAATAAATTCTACTTTATCAACTTCATATAATTATTATCTTTCTATATAAATCTTTTTATGCTGTTGCTTATATTTATTGATATAAAGTCTACATAAACTAATCTTTTACGTATTTATTTCATTTAATTCTGGAGGCAACCATATAATTTTATTTTTTTCTACATTTTTACTTATAAGTTCATTGTATATTTCTTTAACAATATTTTTATTTAAAACCGCAATAATTATAATATCAAATTTTTTATTTAATAATATGTTTATATTTTCCACTTTTATATACTCATAATTATATTTTTCTGGTTTCTTATCAACCCACGCGACTATATCGCTTGTCTTATATCTGCTTATTTGAGAATAATAACTTCTACCAACTGAACCAGCACCATAAATAATAACTTTTTTATTTTGTATAATCTCTGGTTCTGGAAATATATATTTTTGTATCTTAAATGGATTTATACTATCATTTTTCACTCCACACATCATATGTTTTTTTACAAATATGTAATAAGCTGATTCTTTTTTTTTAAACCAATCATGCTTAATCAAATTTCTTTTTACATTCTCACATAAAATATATTCTCTTTTAATAGCATTATTGTATTGTTGCGTAATTGAGTTTTCTCTTTTTCTATAATGATAAAATGCCTCTTCTATAACCAAGATCTTGCAATTATTCATAATTGCTGAAATCAAGCATATTAAATCTTCTCCATATGAAGATTCACTGTTTACTTCTGAATAACATTTTTTAAATAACTCTTTTTTAAACAATTTAAAACATATACTTGGTGGAATTTTTGTATTACACAATAACACAGCATCCAAAAAATTTTCATGTTCCAATTTGGTGTTAATAATGCATTTGTCATAACCTATAATTTTTTTTTCACTTTTATATTCATTTCTGATGTATGCTGAATGAATAATGTCTGCTCTCTCTTCTAACATATATTTCAATAATTCTTCATACATATTATTCTCTATATAATCATCACCATCAACAAATCCTATATATTCTCCACTTGCAACATTCATACCTGCTTTTCTTGTCAATACCAAACCTTTATTTTCTTGATGAATAACTATAATCCTATCATCTATTTCTTTGTACTTATCGCATATCTGACTTGATCCATCTGTTGATCCATCATCTACCAATATAATTTCTATATTTTTATACGTCTGATTTATTATACTTTCAATACATTCGCTCAAATAATCCTTAACATTATAAATAGGCACAATAATGCTTACTAAATTGTTTTTTTTTGACATTTTAATCTCCTCATATTTGCACGATAATACACATTTTATCTTCAAATATCTTTAGCAGTAATCCTACAAATTATTTGCCTATAATATTCATCATCATCTATATCTATTATTTCCATTTCTGGCAATTGTGATACATACTTCTTACGGTTAGGAACTTTTACGCCTTGCCCTGCCAAATACCATTCATAATCCATATCTATTTGTCCTATATCAACAACCTGATATCCTTGATTAAACATGTCATATGCAAGGCATTTCCCTGCAGGTCCTAAAACTACTAATATCAACTTATCTTTATTTATTTTCAATGCCTCTTTTAATAATTGGTTATATACCACTGAAGCATTTTTTGTAGGTGCAAGTATTCGCTCTATTGATTTTGCACCTGCAAGCAAATCATTGCCCGCTCCTGTTCTTGTATACTCTCCCTCAACAATAACTATATCTCGACCTTTCCATATTTTTTTCATAATTGAAAATCTTTGTCCTGATAATTCCTTATTTTTATATGGCATGTAACCCTTAAACATATAAGCATCATAATACACTCTGTTTTTATTCAGTAACGTATAATGATAATCTCTAATTTCCTTTGTCATATATTTCCTAATTCCATTAGCTATCAATTCATCATATTGTTCTAAATTTCCATAATTGTTAGCTATTGCCAACAATAATTTGCTATTGTTTGAATTCAAAATTTCTTTTAATCTATATCCCATTTTTTCATCATACTTTTGGTAAACTAATCTCTCTTTCCCCCTCATCTGTTCAAATTCACCATCTCCAAATCTTATCATAGAACAGTTTTCATTTACTATTTTATCTATCGCTTCACTCGTATCTCCCATTTGAGGTATCCATACCTCACCTTTTTTTAAAGAGTCGAAAATTTCATATTTTATATTATTCATTTTATTATTAAAATTTTCGTCCATTGATTCAACTTTCAATTCTAGTATTGCTATTCTTCTTTTTTCATCGTTAAATATTTCACTTTTTTCATCTCCAAAAAACCAAATTATTTTATCTGCATTATACCCTTCACTATTTAACTGATAAACAATAGCCTGATAATTCATAGCAGATATTACAATATAATCAGCTATTTCAAATACATCCTTAAACGAATATATCTTTTTATTTTCAAATAGTGTTCCTATTTTATTTATATTATTATCAATAAATCCTTTTACATCACATATGTTACTGTCTAACGATGCCACTACTTTTTTAGCAACCTTACCTGTTCCCCATATATATATATTAACCATAAAAACTCCTTTATTTCAAAATGGGCTTTAACCACAAAATTTTATCTGAATCCACAAACGATAATTCATCTTTTATAGATTCAGCCAAATTTTTCCTTAATACAGCAATTATAATATAATCGAATTCGTATTCAGACAATTCTGATTTATCTATTACATTAATTCCCTGCTTACGCAACAATTGTGCCTTTTTATCGCATATAGCAACAAGTTTACAGCATCCTGTCCTTTCAATAAATGAACAAAAACTTCTGCCGACATTACCCGCACCATATATTATAACTCTGCTGCCTGCATCTATCTGCTCTGTGTCAAATATATATTTTATATCATCATTAATACTTTTTTCTGTAAATGAAGGAGTTAGAAATGTATTTCCCATTTTTAAATAATTGATATTATTTTCACTATCCATCCCGACATAATCATTAAAATTAACAATCATCTTATCATATACATTTAAACATTTAACATCTATATCTGACATTTTAAGCAATTCCTGCCATGAATAGGGAATGTTATATGATGAATAAAAAAGATTCAGTACTCTATAAAATATAAAATCAACTGGAACGGGAAAATCATATACCCATTCATAGTCGATAACCTTAATCTGCCCTTTATCATTAAATATAATATTATCAGATGAACAGTCTATATTTGAAATCTTTGTCGAAGGTAATCCAAGCAAATCTTCATCATCAACTCCAAATATTTTTTTAAAATTTTCTGTGTAGCTAAATTTGATAAGATTATTTTCCCCTACAATTAATTTTTTCCAAATTTTCTGGTAGTTTTTATATTTTTCAACTTGTCCATTTAATAGGCATTGATACATTAACACACCTAGTGTTTTTCCTTCATGAAATTCTGTTATATATGCTCCTTCTTTATATGTTCCATATGTAATATTCTCATTCAAAAGAATTTTTTTTATTAACTTTTCATTATTGTATATGTTCTTTATATGTTCTATTCCTAATGGATACACGGCCTCTTTTACAACATGCTTTTCTCCATTATCTTGAATAATGCTTGTTTTTATCTGAAAAAATTTTTTACGATAAACAGAGCTTCGAAAATATATCTTTTCCATCCTGTACCTACTTTCTTATACTTATTAAAAAGGAGTTCGAAAATATTTTAAATTCGTCTTTACCAACAAGACTATTTAAGAACTTATTTTCATCAAAATACCTGTCCCTTATGCCAGTATAATCACTAGCACATTCAAAATTTTCATATTCACCTGGTAAATATTTATCAGAATATACCACATGTGGAAATTTGTAATCAGGATAAGGATAATAAAACTCATAATTGTTTAGTTTTAGTTTTTTAAACATTCCAACAAGTTCATAATAAGAAAATGTTCTTGCTTTTATTGCTCCCGGATACCCTTCTATTCCGACAAATTCTTTTCCAACATGATCTTCTCTGCAACCGGAAAAATATTTCGCTCCAAGCCTGTTTTCTATTGCAATATATAATCTTCCATTTTCATTTAATTTCTCCATGCAGCTTATCAGCATACTTTCAAATGGATTATCATCCTGCATATAATAAAGAGAATATTCAAATACTCCTATCAAAGTTATTACATCAAATCTCTTATCCAATTTTATATCTTGATAATTTCCCACATATATTTTTACGTTATCATTATCTCTATTTTTATAAGCATTAATTAATGAACGCCTTTTTGACAAATCTATACAAGTAACTTCTTTTGCCTCTCTTGCCAACGCCCCTGTAATTGCTCCACATCCAGACCCTATCTCAAGCACACTATCATTTTTACTTATATCCATAACTTCTGTTATAAATTCCCTAGATTTTGACAAATGATAAAATATTGCAAAGTCATCTGATTTATCAATAATGTGATCATACCCAATATTATTTTTTACGATATCTAATAATACATCTTCCACTTTTCCATCCGAATACTCATCATCACCATTATAAAATGTATAATCTAAAATAAGGTTTCCAATTTTTTCTATATTATTCATCCTAATTTTGATTCTCCTATTGTAATAATTTACTAATATTGTATAATTTTTTTAATATATCTATATAATTTATAATTTTAATATTATATTTATTATTTATAATTTCATATTTTATTTCATTATAACTTCTCTTATTTGCAATAATAACTATACTGTTATCTTTTCTGTTATTTAAAATTGAAGAATTTTTTATTTCTTTCCCAAATATATATCCTTTTTTATATTTATCAATATAACTATAATTATCATGACCTATTTTATTTAATAACCACCCAATATCTTCACCATACATGCCAGCTCCCCAGATATATACAAATTCATTATCCATAATATATTCATCTATTATTTCTTTTGTCTTTTCTTTGGATAAAAAAAGATACTTGTAGTTATATATTTTTTCATTTACTTTATTTGAAATAGGTAAATTATATCCCCTTTTTTCTATTTTATCTTTCCAAAACAAATACTCTACTTTCCACCATGCATGACATCCCATTGGAAGTATACAATTATTTTGCAAATAATATTTTTCGGCACTTAATTCTAGTGAAAATAAGCTAGCCACCTCTACTGGGGCCACTTTAAATGTCTCACATTTTTGAATTGCCCAAAATACATCTTCAGGCATTCCCTTTCTTCTCCTATTTCCTTTTTTTAAAACTTCAATATGCTTTTTTATATTTCTGAGTGATAATCCACCATTACCAACATCTGGCACATGCACTTTTTTGTTATCATATACTCTTACCGTATATGGCCATGGAGCACCAATATAGTCATATTTCTTTTCACAAAAATACTTTAGCCTATCTTCAAATATAAATGTATCTATTTGTGCAATCAACATATAATCATAGTTATCAAATAGTTCATAAAATTCTTCCGTACAAAGCATTTCGCTATAATTATCTATACTACTCATATATTCATCTTTTACACTAATAATTTTTATATCTGGTTGAACTATATCATTTGATATTTCTAAACTATGTGGTATAACAAAATACATATCATAATTAGATAGTATTTTTATAGTTTGATGCAAACTTATTTTTTCAAAATAAGAAAATTGATTATAGTATACTGGAATTACAATAACAATATCGGAACACATAAATTACTCTCCATAATTAATTGTATAATTTATAAATTTCCAAAGTATCTTCTGCAGATTTTTTATATGAAAATTTTGATGCTTGAATTAACGCTTTCTTTTCTAGCTCTCGTCTGTAATTATCATTCAAAACAACTTTTTCTATTGCATTTTCAATGGATTCAATATCATATGGATTACAGTATTCAACAGCATCTCCACCAACCTCTGGTATTGAGGTTTGATCAGAGCAAATAACAGTTTTTCCATATGACAAAGATTCTAACACTGGAAGACCAAATCCTTCATAAAAAGAGACAAATCCAGTAGCTATAGAATTCTTATATAAATAAACCAGTTCATCATCTGTGACATATCCTGTAAAAATAATATCTCTACGTTCTCCACAAAAATTCATAATTTCTTTTATAACATCATTACTTTTATTATTGTTTCCCACAATTATTAAATTAATATCAGTATTTGCATTCAATTCTTTAAACAGACAAAATGCTTTTACAAGCCCTAACATATTTTTATATGCTCGTAATGTTGAAACAGTCATTATATATGGTTTTTCTACTATTTTTCTAATTCTGACACCTATTTCACCGCTATCTTTAACATCCAACTTAAACAACCCCGGATATACAACCTTAATAATATCAGGACTGACATTATATGAATTTATAATATCTGATTTAGTATATTCTGAATCCGCAATTATCGTATCCATCCAATGAACAGATTTTGACCAATTCTCACCAAAATACATTTTCATTCTTGGCATCAAATCATGTATAGTCAAAATTCTTGCACATGAAAACTTTGAATTAAAATAATATGAATAAAAATAAGAATGAATAATATTGTAATTGTTATTTATCATAAAAGCATTCAAATTAATAATATTCCACGAATCTGACATTACAATATTTTCTGGCAAATCTATCCCTAACCATTTACCATTACCTACATAAGAATAATTATTATTTTTATCAATATTTATTAATTCATCAAGTATTCCGTATGTCAATCTATTAATTCCATCTACGCGTTTTTCTCTTCTAAAAGGTAATATTCCTATATTCATAAAATTTCTGACACCTCATCTATATAATTATTCATTTTATTATATAAATACATTCCATCCATATAAATTTTTATATCTTTGTATTTATATATAGTGCCATCCATATCTGTACCATAAACGCTCAAATCACGGTTATCGTTATATAAAAGTTTTGCAATCTCTAGCACATTTTCATTTCCAATTTCATTATAATTCTGTCCTCTAAAGAAAAATCCATCCACCTTTTTTGACTGAAGTACATGTTTTATTTTTATATAATCATTTTCAGAATATTTTTCATCTGTAATTATAGTTTTAATACGATGCAATTTTAAATTTATATTATGCAACATTGATTCTTTGGCAAGAATAATTATAGTGGCTTCAGTATTATTCTTTATTACTTGTTCTATAACTGCATTCATATAGTCATCTCTGTGAGTACCAATTAAAACCACACAATCCATATATGGTATTTGAGTCAAATCCTGCTTAATGCACAAAGCATCCATACTATTTATCAAAAAATCATACAAATTATTTTTATTATCAATATTCATATCCATTAATATTCCTATAATATACTATATCTCTGTAGCACTTGAACATCCTCTACAAAGAACATCTATACTTTCATCACCATTAATAGCATCTTTTATTTTATTAATTTCTTTACCATTCATTATTTCTTCATAGGATTGTTCCATAAGATTTCCAAGCACATGTTTCATTCCATAATCCATACAACAAAGTAAAACTCTTCCATCTGGAAGTAAAATGTTATGATTTAAGGCTTTTCCACATAAACTACATGATATTTTACCTTTTCTAATTTTTGTTGCTTTTATCAAATTATCATCATTAATATTTCCAGCTCTATCATGTAACTCATGTATTATTTCATATTTGCCAGCACATATCTGTTTCACTTTCTCATCCGGCTCAGCTTGAGCATTACACATATTGACAAATGCTGTTCCATCATCCTTTATATAATTAATAACTTTCTCAACCATTCTATAATATTGATCATCTTTTTTTATCTTTGCATAGCCATATTTATCAGCAACATGTAATGTAACAAATGATACTGGAAGCTTTAATAATTCATCGAGGTGCTTTTCATCAATTCCAACTAGTGTAGTATACAAATCCACTTTTCTTCCTGTTGAAATTGCATACTTCATCATCTCTATACAATCAGGGTTAAGTAGCGGTTCAACCATTCCACAGAATAGAATATTGCATTTTGCTGGTATTTTATCAATACATTCAATAAACGTTTCCATACTCATCTGAATATTGTCCCGTGTTTCTTTGCTATAATTTGATATAAGATTTTTCTGAGGGCAATATCTGCAATTAACTTTGCATCCTATTCTTGTTGTTATTTCCAATGTTGGTGTATTCTCATCATAACCGCTTCTATTTCCACCATTATCAATATATTTGTATCCAAATATAATATTTTCCATATTAAAATGTTTATTTTTTAAAATATTCTGAACAAAACTACTATTAAGCCTGTTTAATCCTAACACTAAACAACAGTTTTTTTGTAAAATATTATCAACAGAATATATAGGTAGTCCAAACAATTCTGTTTTTTCAGGCTTTGTTTCTACAAAAGCATCAATTCTAATATCAAGTTCTTTTAGTATGTTATATATGTTACGTCCATACATACCTGTTCCATATATAAACAAACAATCTGTGTTAGCTATGATTCCCTCTATATCTTTTTTTAAATTCATCATGAATATTTTCCTCTTATATCCAGTTGTCTACGATATCTGCCACTCTTTGTGCTGCTTTTCCGTCTTCCAAAAGTTTCATTTTATTAAATATTTTTTCCAACTTATCTAGATATCTTTCTTGATTAAATATTTTTATATTATTTTCTAATTCATCATTATTTTTTGACATTAAAAATGGAATCTCGTCCATATTCCATGTCAATTTGCCTCTATCTGCTACATAATCATCAAGATCATCAACATAAAGAAAAACTGGAATTTTCATATATGATGCATCAAATGCAGCACTTGAATAATCAGAAACAAAAGCATCTGTCGCTGCAAGCAATTCATACATATCATCAACATCCGTAACATCAATTACTCCATCTTTAGTATTGTTATAAGAAATTCCTCTTAATGCTAATTGTGGATGCAATCTGACAAAAACAACCCATGTACCACCAAATCTTTTTTCAAGTGCACACTTCAGCCTTCCAAAATCTATTGTTCCTATATCAGCAAATACCTTACGCTCTTTACTTTGACTTCCACCTCTAAATGTCGGAGCGCACATTACAATTTTAATATCAGAAGATAGATTGTATTTTTTTCTAATTTCATTTCTTTTTTCTTTCCTAGCATTAAATAATACATCACACCTTGGAGAACCTGTCTTTTTTACTGGCTCATTCCAAAATGCATTTTTCCATATCTCAGAGCACCAATCTGAATTAGATAATAATATATCTACATTTTTCGCATCAGCAACACTTACTATTTCAGCTATTTTAGAAAACGACTTTCCTCTTAATCTACCAACTGGCTTAAACCCAACTGGTCCATGCCACGTAAGTATATAGTGTTGTTGTTTTCTTTTACGTGTTCCATAATTCTTCCTTGCATTATCAATCCATATCCCGGCAGTTGACAAGTGATAAGCTCTATTCCATAAATTATTTTTTATTTTTTTTATCTGTGGTGGAAACTCTTTAGATATATCATTAACTAGCCAATACATGTCATACATTGCAAAATTATTAGCTTTTTCCCCCCTATTAATCAGTTCTTCTGCAATATATTTAGGATTACAACAATATCCTCCGCCTTCAAATGCACTAAAAACTATTTTATTTTTTTTTACAGGCAATAATCCACATATATAATATGGAATTCTACATATCCCTGCTTTCAATTTTCGTTTTAATATATATGTATTTATTTCCATGTCACCACTTTCTTTTATTCCATAATAAAACTATTATATGTTCTTTTCAAACACAATTATCAACTATTTTAATTAATTTTTCGTCAACATAATAAAACTATTATATGTTCTTTTCAAACCATCCAATAATTGTATATTAGGCTTCCATCCCAGCTTTCTTATTTTAGTAGTATCCAATCCAACTCTTTTATATTTACAATATGCACTTGTATCATTATCTTGCCTATAAATAACTTTAATACTATCTTTTGATATATCTGCTAAAATTTTTGCAACCTTCCTTATTTTTAAAGGCTCATCTTCATTTGCAATATTATAACTATCACATTTGTCACCATTTAATAACACAATCATCATTGCTCTGACTGCATCTGTTATATAACAAAATGCCCTTTGTACATTTCCTGTGCTTTTCATTACAATATCAGTACCATCAACAGCATTGTTCATAAAATCAGCCATTACACGTCCATCATTTTTTAGATTCATACCTGGTCCATAAGCATGTGCCATTCTTACAACATTGTAATTAATTCCATACACATCGCTATATGCCTTAAACATTTGCTCACCCATTCGTTTGCTTTCTGGATAACATGATCTTGAATCTTGTGGGTCTAATATCCCCATATCACTCTCTTTTATCATTTCAATATCATCTGACATTTTTCCATATATTTCACGAGTTGAAACATACAAAATATTTTTTACATTTTTATCTTTTGCATATTCAAGAATATTCTTTACTCCTATAGTATTAGCATCAATAATTCCTATAGGATCTTTTTTTATACAATATGCACTACACGAACCTGCAGCATGAATTATATAATCAACTTTATAATCAATTTCAATTTTATTGCATATATCTTGATTTATTATCCTCAAATAATCTAATGCAATATACTCTCCAAAATCTTGTACTGCTTTTTCTAAATTTCTAACTAATACACATATTGTAATATTATAATTCATTTTTTCATTCATATATATAAGCAGATATGTGATATATTTAGCTAACATACCTGTCCCACCTGTTATTAATACAGAACTATCCTTTAACTTTTCCCAAGAAATATTTTTATCCTCTAACATTTCCTTTAAATCATTTTGTACAATTAAATTTTTGTATAACATATAATCACTCCAATCCATATATCTGAGAGTTTTCCTGAGCATCCAAAATTGCCCTCATTATATAAAAATCCTGCGGTGTCGTCACTTTAATATTTTCTATAGGTCCATCTATAAGATACATCTTTTTTCCATAATGACTCATCATAGTACACGAATCTATAAAATCTTTCTTTCCCTCTAATAAAGCTTTATTATGAACATCCAATATTTCATCAAGTAAAAAACTTTGTGGTGCTCTTGCCAGTCTTGAATGTGTTCTATCAGGTATATACTTTATGGACGCATCATCATTTACCTCCATTATTGTTTCTGTTACATTTACACTTGTAATAGCTGAACCATTTTTCATTACGGATGCAATATTTTTATTTATAACATCATCATTAATCAGCGGTCTAACTCCATCATGAATTAATACTATGGCATTTTTACCTTCTGCAATATCTTTAGCAGCGTTTAATCCTGCATAGATAGACATTTGTCCTGTTTCTCCACCTGGAACAATTCTTTTAACTTTTGATATATGATAATATTCTATTAACTGTGATAAATGATTTATCCATTGCTTTATACAAGCTATTACAATTGCATCAATATTTTCATTATTTTGAAACTTTTCTAATGTATGTATTATTATAGGTTTATCATGCATTTTAAGAAACTGTTTAGGCTTATCTTTACTATTCATTCTAGTTCCCGTTCCACCAGCAAATATAACAGCTATATTCATTCTAATCAGACTCCATTCTCAGTTTTTTATCACATACACAATTAAATATATGTATTATATTTCCAACTGTATCTCTTTACCACCCACAAAATCATTGTCAAAATAAAATCCTTTCAGTATATCCTTTGAAACATTACACATTCCGTTCAGCATATTGTAAAATAGATTATCCTCAAGGCTTTCTCTTCTATCTTGCATTAACTTTATGTACTCATTGTTGTTGACAGCCAACACAACTTTATAGATATTTATATAATCACTTATGAAATCAACCGCAGCACAATTTACTTTTTCTTTAATATGAAAATATTCCTGACTTTTTCCATCTGCTTCACATATGATTTGCCCTTGATTATCAATACATCTAATCATTCCACGTGGGGCTGTAATAAATGTTTCAATATACATGTTCTTTTTTCTTGCAATACTTTTTTCTGCAGTATAATCATCGCCATACTGAAAACATCCAGCCATAGATATATCACTTATATACACATTATCTTTTTCCAAACATGCATAAAAACAATATCCGTTTGTCTTAATACCAGTTAATCGTTGTAGGTAATATTGATTAGTGCCATAATATCCTAAATCAACAGTTCCATAAGTCAACTCTTTCTGCATATCACCATCAGCCTTAAGATATCTAAGATAATTTTCTCGTTCTCTCTTAGCTTCTTTGATTATTTCATCTTTATATGGCTGAATCCACTCTAATATATCCTGACTATCTCCCACTGCATTAATCTGTCTGTTATTATATTCAGATGTCGCACCTGTAACTATTACCCCAAATCTGGATTTCATATATTCAGCAAATATTCCTACATAAGGAAAAGCTACAACTCTCTTCAAATCATCTTCACTCTTCATAGTTGCCATATATATGAGTCTCCTTGATATTGGAAGATAGCACCAGTCCTGCTTATATCCATCATTTAATAATTCTGATACAATTTTATAATCTTTCTCAAGGAAATAGCCATCTCTTGCAAAGAATAATAGCTTATCTATTCCGTCTTTTCTTGAATTGTAATACAACCATATAAGAAACTTTTCAAGTAATGGGCCATAGACACAATATCCATAAATCTCACTGTCATCGTATGATACTTTACCATTCGTACTGCATAATGCAAATGGACTATTAAACAACTTAGCAGCTACTAATCCAAGACATATGCTATCTGATACTGTATTAACATATGATGCTAATTCTGATATAGATGAATTCATAAGCATATCTTTAGCACTCATGATATAATATGAATCTATTCCATACTTTGCCGGATTCTGGACATCGCCTATTTTGTTATCACCTATATGCAGGCAGCTGGCATCTTTATTAGCCTCACAAACTATTTCTGAATAATGTTTCCATATCGAACCTGATATTTTATCCGATTTCTTCTCACATGATATCCATATATGTTCATCATCTGGCTGTGTCACTCCACATTTATCTAATATACGCTTAATATCCGACAATGTATAATACATATCACTTATAAGATACACTTCCTTGCCAACAGATATACAGTATTCATACAGATCCACCATATCTCTTCTTGCAATGCATAAATCTATATCTGTATCTTTCTCCAATTGCATAATATCCACTATATTCTTGTCTGTAAGATTAGTCTGTTTCTTTATCTGCTGATATATTTCACTTATAGTTGCATGCGAACCACATCGAGCTGCAGCTTGTGCTCTTATACTGGCGATTTCACAATCTATATTCAATTCTGCCATTACTTTTTCTCCTAACAATCTGAATACATCCTCTGGGGAAAATATTTTTCTCATTATCAATGTATCAAATATATCAAACGAAACAATATCAGCTTTATCCACCTTATCTTTTAACTCTTTGTATGAACTATTCCAATATTTATTTTGCTCATAGCTTGTATCTTTATCTGATAGGCAAGCTAATCTCCCATCTGCATAATAGTCGAGTAGACTAAGACATCTCAATCTTAGCC